>Ga0268266_10000813_pt1 | contig 41102 bp, 27 predicted proteins | sample KBSS13metaG_FD_190356 | JGI IMG/M metagenome (GOLD analysis project Ga0268266, IMG submission 190356) | Switchgrass rhizosphere microbial communities from Kellogg Biological Station, Michigan, USA - KBS S1-3 metaG (SPAdes) (version 2) | ecosystem: Host-associated > Plants > Roots > Rhizosphere...
TAAACGCCGCCGCCAAAGCCCAGGCCGCCCAGATGTAAATTGCCGTTCGCCAGCCGCCGTGGGCTTCTTGTTTGTAGTACGCCGTGATCACGTCGCCGGTCGCCGCCCCCATGTACCCCAGAAAATTCACGAAGCCGGCCGCGGCCGCAGGCGTGCCCCGCCGCGCAAGATCCGCCGGCGCCGTGCCAACCAGCAGCACTTGCGGGCCGAAGACACAAAACCCAATCAACACCAACAGGCAGACCGTGGCGGCCAGACTGTTCGACGCCGCCCAATGGTACAGAAGCGTGAGTACCGCCAACAGCACCATCAGGCCCGAGATCACCGGCGCGCGACGCCCGCCAAAGTAACGGTCAGTCGCCCAACCGGTGAGAAACGAGCCAGCCACGGCGCCGACGGCAAACACGCCGTACTGCAACCCGGCCTTGCCGAGACCAGACTCTTGCACTTCGACCAGATGCGAGATCCCCCAATCGACAAAACCGTACCGGCAAGCGTTCAACAGCCCGAGCGTGACGCCCAGAACCCACAGGCCGGGGTTTGAGAGCGTTAGCGCGATGGTTTCGAGTACTCGCCACGCGGCCGATTGGGGCTGAGTCCCGACTGGCGCATCGGGTCGTAGCGCGGGGCCACGAGTGCCGGGCGCCGTTGACGGTTTAGCCGTTGGCGGCGCCTCCTTCAAAAGAAGCAACATCGCCACTCCGCTGGCCGCCAGGATCGCGGCCGGCACATAGAGTGCGCCGCGCCAGCCATACCACTGGGCTGAGTAGCTGGCCACGAGGTACGTCAGGCCGAGCGTAACCTGGTAGCCCATCCCGATGATGCCGATGGCGCGTCCACGCCGCGCAGCGGGCGCCCAATTGCCAACGACACGTACGACCGGCGTCCAACCCAGCGATTGGGCGTAGCCATTCAGGGCCCACAATAGATACAGAGTCTCGAACCGCACGCTTTGCGCGAACATCACATTCAATCCGGCTGAGCCGAACATACCGATTGCCAACAAATAGCGCGGCGAAATGAATTCGGAGAGCTGACCGTTCGCGAGTTGGCCGACGCCGTAGGTGATTTTCGAGATTGCTTGGATCGATCCGATTTGCGTGGCGCTAAGCGCCAGCCCTCCTTCGCCGACCGCCTCTTTGATCCCTGGGATGGCCGCGGCGATGTTGGTCCGGCAAAAATAGAACGCGCCGTAAATGGCCGAGAGCATCCAGACCGTGGATCGCTCGCCCGGCGCCGGCGCGCCGCCATCATCGGGCATTAGCGCCTCGTGGCGCAACGCTTCTGATTCAACGCTTTCCGCGATGGGAATCGTCACCAAGATGCCGCCCAAAAGAGAACCAGCCTAAGCGAGGCCGGGAAGAAGCGAAGTCCGCCAACACACTTCTCTGCTCGCGTGGGCGAGCGAATCGCCACGATAGCGAGCGCGAACGGGAATTGCGACTAGCCGCGGATCGAAATGATCCACTTCTGTCCGCGAGCGTTGTTTGTTGCCCGGGGGTCGCCTGTTACCGCGGCCCCTGTCAGGCCGGAGCTTTGCATTGCGTCTCCGGTCACAGACCCCCCACTACAGAAGCCGCTCCGCCAGCCTGACGTCGCCCAAGCAGGTTAAGCTTGGGCCCAAGATGCGGTTCTTTGGAACGAAGACCTTACGGCGCCCGGATCGTCCGGCCGGCCCCGCTGTAGGGCAAGGCATACCCCCCTAGGTGCGTTCGCCCCACGCCCTAACGGCATAGAAGCTGGAGGATTTCGGTCGGAAATTCTGGTGAAAGCGAACACTTTGGGCGTGTAACACGTCTAAATCGGTAGCCAGTCCTTGCGTGCCGGCGGTCATTTTGTTCTCTTGTTCTCATCTCCAATCCCTCCTTTTGCCCTCCTCGTCCTGTGAAAACGACACCAGTCAAACCAAAGCCCGTCGCCAAGAGCGAACCTGCCAAGAAGCCACGCCGTCGCCCTTGGCGGCACCCGACGCAACGTCGGATCAAGGTCCCGTACGCCTCCGCCGCGGCCGTATCGCTCATGGAAATGGGCATTACCGACTACGAGCGGATCGCCCAGGCCGTTGGTCTGGACGCTGAAGAGGTCGAGCGAATCGACATGGCCGAAGACAAGGCCATTCGTCAGCTCTGCCTGGCCGGCATCCCCTACGGTCATTACTTCACGCTGGAACACCGCATCCGCTGCCCGAAGTGCAGTGGGATGATCGTGCTGGCTCCGTGTGTCGCGTGCGACATGCCCAGCCCAGCCCGCCCCTCCGGCGACGAAGCCCTGGCCGCGGACCCCGTGGTCGACTAAGCAGTAATTGCCCGGCCGCATTGCGAGCCGGCCGTTGCCAGTCCGCGCGTCCGTGGCGGTCCGCAATGAAGCTGCAACGCCTTTGGCGTTTACGCCGCTTCGCGTGCCAGATCGTCAAACAACTGGTTTAAGCAACGGTTGCTTTTGCCCCAATCATAGACCTGGCCGCCGATATTCGTGGCGCCATTCACCTTGGTCTGCTCGCCGTTGCGGTGGACTCCGACAATCAGCTTGCCAGCCAGCGCGAAAAGGTCCGACGGCAGCGTGGCTTCGATCAGGCAGCCATCGTCCGCCTGGGTAACCGCTTGCAGCGATTGTCCGTGCCGGGCGAGGGAGCAAAGCGTACGGACGATTACCCGTCCGACCGGCGCGTTGACTTGCTGCACCCGTTCCTTGCCGGTCTTAATACCCCAGCTCGCGTAGAGCGGTTGTAAGACGCCGGCGATCCCTTCGAACGGGATCGGCACTGGCGATAGCTTTTCCGCCAGCGACAGGAATTGCTCACCGGTCAAGCGTTTCTTCGCCAGACTCGCGCTCCGCTCGATCTTCGCGCGGACTTCGGGGAGCTTGAGGATCGACTCGTAGCGGACCTCGTGATCGAGATCGATCACTTCTTCGACCTCGGCCGCGCCGGCCACTAAGGCCGTGCCGCAATGGGAGCAGAACTTACCGTGAGCGGGCTTGCCGCATTCAGAGCAAAACATCGCCGAATCCTTGGCCTTCGAGTCGCCCCGTGGCACGCCATGCGTGGCGCCGCCTTAAGACTTATCGGCACGCCGGGTCAGAGAATGCCAAGCATGACGCCAGGAATTGGCGTTCGCGATGGCGCCAGCATGAGGATGCTGGCGCCCGGGCCACGGATGCGGAGGGCCGCGCGCAAGAAGTTTTTAGTTCGTCGCGCTGCAGCGATCCGGCACGTACTTGAAGGCGATCCATTCCTGCTCGGCCAGCACCCAGAATTCCGAGTCTCTCCCAGCCGGTCGGCCGGCTTCGATCCACTTGGAATAAGCCATCTGCCGAATCTCGTTTTCGCATTCCTGACGTTGGTCAGGCGAGATGTAGAGGCGATCTAGCGTAGAACTCATTTCAACAGCTCGAGTCGGGCCCCGGTTGGCCGGATTGGAGGTTAACGATTGGGAAAATGCTGCTTAATGGTAGCTCTCAGGCCAGCGGGAGTTAAAGATCCGCAGCCGTCCCGCGATAACTCTCGGCATTTTATCGGATTTTATGGAATAAACAGCGCGACTCCAACGGGTGGACATTCTGTCGGACCGGCGGCAACGCGTCCGGTCTCCATTGCGCACAGCATGCCTGCAATTTGCCTCGCGGCCGAAGAAGCACGTTATAGGCAGACTTGCTCAATCTTGGAATGGTTGCATCGAGCTCTCTCGATGTGTTAGGGTAATCGGGCCTTCCCCGCCGGTTCTTTCGTTCCGCGTGCCCCGAAAGATCCCCTGCCATGCCCCCACCTTCCGCAGATTTTCAGACCTCGTCGAACTCGTCGCTGTCGCGCGCGCTGTTGCCGCGGCGGCGGTTGATGCAGATTGGCGGGTTGGGCGCGCTCGGATTGAGTCTGCCAGGATTGCTGCGGGCCGAAGCCAGCGCCGTCGAGCGCCCCGCCGGCTCGGCCTCGCCGATTAAATCCTGCATTCTGCTGTTCTATTACGGCGGACCAAGCCATCTCGATACCTGGGACATGAAGCCGAACGCGCCGCGCGAGGTGCGGGGCGAGTTTCAATCGATCGACACCACGGCGCCCGGCATTCGGGTTTGTGAGCAGCTGCCCCGGATGGCCCGCGTGATGGATCGCGTGGCGGTGATTCGTGGCATGCACCATCCGATGACCAACCACAACGCAGCGGCCGTCGAGGCGCTGTGTGGCCGGACGCCGCTAAAAGGGGATCTCGAGCTGCTCTCGAACGACCCGTTGGTTGATTTTCCCTGCTACGGTTCGGCCCTATCGCACCTGCTGCCAGACCGCACGGCGATGCCACCGCACATTGCGCTGCCGCACATCATGTACAACGTCGTGATGCTGCCAGGTCAAACGGCCGGCTTCCTCGGTTCGCGGCATGAGCCACTGCGGATCCTCCGCGATCCGAACGCCGCTGAGTTTAGGGTGCCAGAGCTGGAACTACCCGCCGGGCTAACCATGGCCGAACTCGAAGGGCGCGAGTCGCTGCTGAGGATCGTCAACGCTCAGGGCGCCGCGGCCGAAAAACAAGCAGCCGGAAAGTCCGCGCCGGGTTCGCTCGATCCGTATTACCAACGCGCGTTTTCGATTCTGCATAGCGCTGACGTCCGCCGCAGCTTGGATATCTCGCAGGAGAGCCCCCAAACGCGCGATCGTTACGGACGCAACACGCACGGTCAAAGCGTGCTACTGGCCCGCCGGCTGGTCGAGTCGGGCGTGCGGTTTGTCAGCGTCTATGACAAAGTCCACAACGGACAAGACAACTGGGACACGCACAACAACAACTTCGGCCGCCTAAAGAACTCGCTACTGCCGCCGACCGACATGGCGATGGCGGCGTTGATTGAAGACCTCAGCGAGCGAGGGCTATTGGAATCAACTCTGGTCGTCGCGATCGGCGAATTCGGTCGCACCCCACGCATCAACAAGGACGGCGGCCGCGATCACTGGCCGTACTGCTTCAGCGTTTGCCTGGCCGGCGGCGGCGTGCGCGGCGGAGCAACGTTCGGAACGAGCGACAAGATCGGCGCCCGGCCCGATACGGACGCCACCACGCCGGGCGATCTGGCGGCGACAATCTTCTGGCGGTTCGGTCTGGATCACGCAGCCGAAATTCACGACCCGACGGGCCGCCCATATCGCCTGGCGACGGGCAACCCAATTCGGGCCGTCTTCGGCTAGTCGTTGGGTCCGCTCCCCCTATCTGTTTGCCCTTTCCAGGCGAGCCGAGAATCTTTCCTCTACGCGCTTGATGCCGGTTGTCGTGCTCCCTATATTTGAGCTATTGGAGTTGAGAAACAATCTCAATAGCATCTCTCGACGAAACGGTCCCCATGAGTGTTCCGGTGCCACTGCAGATGTTGGACGCTGGCCAGATTGCAGCCGTGACGGACGTGATCGGTCAACGTGATACAGTCCATCGCCTGCACGAGTTAGGTCTGCGCCGCGGGGCGGAAGTCGAGATGATTCAGCCGGGAAGTCCCTGCATTGTGCGCCTCGAAGGCCACCGCTTGTGTTTGCGGTCCGACGAATTGCTCAATGTGCTGGTGACGCCTGAGGTTCCGGCGTGACGCAGCTAGCGGATCTCCCACTGGGATCGCAGGGCCGCGTCGTCCGGGTAACAGGCAATGATGAGATCTCGTTGCGTTTACTGGAGATGGGACTGACTCCGGGCGTGGAAGTTCGCTTCGTCGGTCGCGCTCCGCTGGGAGATCCGCTCGAGTTCGAAGTTCGCGGATACAGACTGAGTATCCGCAGGAGCGAAGCGGCGCGGGTGGAGATCGAGGGCGGTTCGCCATAGGCGAACAGAATGTAGAGAGTAGATAGTAGAAAGTAGAAAGACCTGATCTTTTTCGTCTTTCTACTCTCTACTATCTCCCCTCAACTTTCTCATCCGCCCTCACCCCGGCCCTCCCCCACCGGGAGAGGGTGGAAAAGAAACACTGCGGGCAGTTGTTTGATTCGTTGCAAGCCCACCGCCGATTGTCGCCCGCCATGGCTCCTTCTGACGACGCCGAGATCTGCATCGCCCTGATCGGCAACCCCAATACGGGCAAGTCGACATTGTTCGGCGCGCTGGCCGGCGTGCGTCAACGCGTCGGCAACTATCCGGGCGTGACGGTCGAAAAGAAACTCGGCCACATGACGCATGGCGGCCGACGCTTTGCGCTGGTCGATCTGCCCGGTTCTTACAGCCTGGCGCCTCGCTCGCCCGATGAAATGCTGGCGGTCGATGTTCTGCTTGGTCGTCGCGCAGACACGCCGCGACCGGACGTGGCGCTGGCGATTCTCGACGCCAGCAATTTGCAGCGCAACATGTACCTGCTCAGTCAGGTGCTGGAGCTGGGGCTGCCGACTGTCGTGGCGCTCAACATGACCGACGTTGCGGAAAGCCGCGGCATGAAGATCGACGTCAAGCGGCTGGCACAGCAACTCGGCGTGCCAGTTGTCGAAGTGCAAGCCAATCGCCGGCGCGGCGTGGCTGACTTGACCGCGGCGCTAGCGGCCGCCGCGGCGCAACAGCGATCGCCACAGGTCAGCCCCTTTCCGCAACCATTTCAGGACGAAGTGGCCGCGCTCACCAGTTCATTGGCCGCGGCGCGAGAACCGCTGCCGCGCTACCTTGTCGAGCGGTTGCTGCTCGACACCACCGGGTATCTCGAAGCTGAAGTACTCAAACAGGAAGACTCCGGCCTGCGGGCGGCAATCTTGCGAGCCCGCGATCGGCTGGCCAACGCCGGTTGCGAAGTCCCGGCAATCGAAGCCATCTCGCGCTACGGCTGGGTGCATCGCACGCTTGATGGCGTGGTCACTCGCCCCACACAGCGGCCAGTTACGTTTGGTGATCGCGCAGATCGCGTGCTGACACATTGGCTCGGTGGCACGCTGATTTTTCTGGTATTGATGGTGCTGGTCTTTCAATCGGTCTTTTCCTGGGCAACGTATCCAATGGATTGGATCGACGCCGGAGTTGGCGTCCTAGGGTCAACCGTTAGCGGCTGGCTCCCAGAAGGGGCGCTGCGCAGCATGCTGGTCGATGGTGTGATCGGCGGCGTCGGCGGCGTGTTGGTTTTCTTGCCGCAGATTTTGATTTTGTTCTTATTTATCGCCGTGCTCGAAGATTGCGGCTACATGGCCCGCGCGGCGTATTTGATGGATCGCTTGATGGCGCCGATCGGGCTCAGTGGCAAGTCGTTCATTCCGCTGCTGTCGAGTTTTGCCTGCGCAATCCCCGGCGTAATGGCGACGCGAACGATCGAGAACCGCCGCGACCGGCTAACGACGATCCTGATTGCGCCTCTGATGAGCTGCAGTGCCCGGCTGCCGGTATACGTGCTGTTGATAGCGGCCTTCATTCCGCCGACTGTGTATTTAGGTGGCTGGATCAAGCTTCAAGGTTTAACGCTGCTGGCGATGTACATGGTGGGCATCGTCACGGCCATTTTCATGGCGCTATTGCTCAAGCGCACCATTCTGCGCGGACCAACGCCGCCGTTTGTGATGGAGCTGCCGAGTTACAAGTGGCCTTCGCCCGGCGTGGTGATCCACCGGATTGTGGAGCGGGGTTGGTCGTTCATCTACCGGGCCGGGACGCTGATCGTGGCGGTTTCGATCGTGGTTTGGGCCAGCCTCTATTATCCGCACGGACCGGAAGTCGCCGACCAGTTTGCGCCGCAACGAGCGTCGCTGACAGCAAAGCTCGACGCCACGCCGGACGTCGAAGACAACGAATCGCGCCGCGCCGAAATCGAGGCCGAATTGGCCGAACTGGACCATCTCGAAGAAGGCGCCTATCAGCGGCAAAGCATCTTGGGCAGATTTGGCCATGCGATCGAGCCGGCCGTGCGACCGCTGGGCTGGGACTGGCGAATTGGCTGCGCGGCGATCGCGTCGTTCCCGGCCCGCGAGGTTGTCGTGGCCACCCTGGGCATCATCTATAATTTAGGAGAGGTCGACGCCGGCGAAGCAGTAGATAGTGGGCTGCCTGAAGCGCTCCGCCGAGCGACCTGGGACGACACGGGCGAACCGGTGTTCAACATCCCGGTGGCGCTGTCGATCATGGTTTTCTTCGCGCTCTGCGCGCAGTGCGCAGCGACGCTGGTCGTGATCAAACGAGAAACCGATAGCTGGCTGTGGCCGCTGTTTTCGTTCGTCTACATGACAACGCTCGCGTACCTGGGCGCTTTGCTGACATATCAGGTTGGAATGTGGATCGCGTAATACGATGTCACCCCTACTACAAAACCTGATCGTGCTCGCAGTCGTGGTGGCCGCCACCGCGTGGCTGGCGTATCGCGCCTATGCCACCTTCGCCAACAAAAGAAAAGCCGGCTGCGGCGCCTGTTCGAACTGCCCTGTGGAAGCTGCGCCGTGCGAACCGCAAGTGATCAGCCTCGAAACGCTCATAGCGCCAAAGCGCGTCGCCAAGTAGTGAACGTCGCAGCGCGCACACGCGTGCCGGGAGGGCGAGGCTCCCGCCGAGCCGCGCGGCGAGTTTGCATCAGCGAATACGAGAAGACAACCTCACGCGGAGGCGCGGAGAACGCGGAGATTTGAAAGACGCTTGAGACTGTTCGTCGAGTTGCATGGTGGCCCAATACCGCTGCTCGGCTCAGCAGGAGCTTCGCCCTCCCGGGACGTCCAATGCCCCGGAAACTCCAACAACAAAAAGCCCCGCCAGCGGCCTTAGCCGGGCGGGGTTTTCAGTTTCTTGTATCGAAACGCGGCGCTTACTTCTTCGCCTGCGTCAGCGGCGTTTCGACGCGGGGCTCATTGGTCGGGGTGGTCGATGGCGCCGGGGCGACCACTTTGGCGTACGCCGAGAACTCAGCGATGACGGCGTCGCCCATGTCGGTGATCACACGGATCCTTTGATCGACTTTGCCCACTGAATCACTGGCCGTAAAGGTAATCGGCAGCATGTGCATCGGGCGGGCATCGGTGGGGATCTTCGCCTGGAAGGCGGGATCGTCGCACTCGATGCCGAGAATCTTGAACGGTTGCTTGGCCTTGATCACCACCTGCTTCGTGGCCTTTTGGCCAGGTTGCAGGATGCCCATCATCAGCGAAGCTGGGCTGACCGTCAGGTCGGCCACGACTTGCCCTTCGACGTCGAGCGGCACTTCAGGCGAGCGCTCGTCATTGGTGAGCAGCACAACTTGTTCGTTTAAGGCGCCGGCCGGGGCGTCTCCCTTCAGCCGGACGATCAGGTCGTAGCTGACCGTGCCGTTCTGTCGCGGGCCTTCGATCAATTGCGTTTCGATGTAGCTGCTGGGGCTCTTCACGTCCAACACACGCCAGTCAGCGCGGCCGGCGTAGCTGATCGAGATATGCTTCTCGGCCGGTGTACCACGATCAATCGAGCCGAGGTTGACCTCGCCCGGATGGATCACGATGTCGCGACGGATATAGCCGGCAACTTGCAGCTGCACTTCGGCGTGATAGGGCTTGTCGATCACCACGGTCAGCGTGGCGTGACGCTGGCCAAGGTGCGTCTTGGTATTGAAGGCCGCGACGATCGCGCTCTCTTCGTACGTGGCCAACGTGTCTTTCAGCGCACGCGGCGTGGTGCAGCCGCAGCTGCTGCGCACATCGCTGATGTGAATCTCTTCTTTGAACGGATTGTGGATCTTGAAGAGATACTCTGTCTTGGCGCCACGCGCCACGTTGCCAAAGTCATGGCTGGTGACATCGAACATCTTGCGGGCCCAATCCTGTGCTTGTGACAGGCCGGCCGACGCCAACACAACAAACAAACCCAGCAAAACCGCGCGAGGCTTTAACATCGTCTTCCCCACAATCCGTCTTTCGCTCGGAGCCGCCAGGCCCTTGACCGACGTCCGGCCGCACGGGCGAAAATCTGGACGTTTTTGAGTAGCTCCCGAGAGCAGTTGGTCGCTCTCCGAGGGAACTCTACGACCGTGTTTCAAAGGTGTCAACTTATTTCAGCGAACGGAGATAGGAGCGAAAAGACGAGGCGCGGCGCGCAGATATTTAGTTCATCTTCGGACGCTGAACCCCCGCGTCTGTAGTTTGATCAGCTTTTAGGTCATGAATAACGAAGATATGGAAAATGCGGGATTCCGGCTGTTACAGCGGCGCCGGATGTCCACGCGGTAGGGGAAATGCACTACGGACCTTTTCCAGACACCGCCACGAAGTCCTTTGTTCTCAACGGCGCCGGCGCGTCCCACCGCGCCAGGCAGCGATAGCTCGACACTTCCCTGCGCGTGACAGCACCCGCGGCGACATGCTAGGCCACCGGCAGCCACTGACGTAACATAAGGCCTCCGACATGCATGACGGGCCGCGGCTTGAAGAGCTTCGTCGGATTGTGTTCCGCGATTCGCAGGGTCCGAAAAAGGAAACGCCCGATGAGTGATGGCAATCCCGCAGCTGAAACTTTGCGCAACTGTTGCCGCCAGTCGTTCGCGTTTCGCGCGCGCTCAGGGCGATCGCTCATGGTGCTGCTCGCGATCGTCGCCGGCATTGCCAGCGCGGTCCTGCTGTCGGGCACTGTCGCTTCGGCGCAGCCGCTGCGAGTGAAGCCTGCCGAGGCCGATGATCCCGAGCATCCCTTCGCGCGACGAATTCCGTCGCCCGATCTGACGGCCGGCGAAGGTTGGATCAACACGGCCGGCCCGGTCGAGATGCAGGACCTCCGCGGCAAGTTTGTAATCCTCGACTTCTGGACCTATTGCTGCATCAACTGCATGCACATCCTGCCGGAGCTGAAGAAGCTCGAAGAAATGTTTCCGAACGAATTGGTCGTCATTGGAGTCCACTCGGCCAAGTTCGAGAACGAGGAAGACTCGAAGAACATCACCGAGGCGGTCCTGCGCTACGAGATCAAGCATCCCGTTGTCAACGACGCCAAGCACGCAATCTGGGATCGCTTTCAGGCGCGCAGTTGGCCAACGATGTACCTGATCGACCCGGAAGGCAATGTCGTCTATGGCCGCAGCGGCGAATTCAAGGCCGAGGAGATCGAAGCCCTGATCCGCCGCGCTATCCCCTACTACAAAAAGAAGGGCAAGCTCGACACCACGCCGCTCCGCTTTGACCTGGCCGAGAATAGCGCCGCGGCCACTCCGCTCCGCTTTCCGGGCAAGATCCTGGCCGATGAAAAAGGGAAGCGACTGTTCATCGCTGATAGCAACCACAACCGGATTGTCATTGCCGATCTCGACGGCAAGCTGCAGGACACAATCGGATCCGGGGCGATCGGCGCTGAAGACGGTGACTTTGCCACGGCCACATTCAATCATCCGCAAGGCATGGCGCTCAACGGTGACACGCTCTACGTGGCCGATACTGAAAATCACATGCTCCGCAAAGTCGACCTCGCCAAAAAGAGCGTGACCGCGATCAGCGGCAGCGGCAAGCAAGCGCGGTTCGGCTGGCCGGGCGTAGACGCCAAGGCGCTCGGCGCGGCTGCCGGTCCCGTCAAATGGCCAGAGCGCTTTGTTGGGCACCCCAAGGAAACTGAACTGAACAGTCCCTGGGATCTGGCGATCCATGACAAGGATCTTTACATCGCCATGGCCGGCTCGCACCAAATTTGGAAGATGCCGCTCGATGAATCGGAGATCGGTCCGGTCGCTGGCAATGGTCGTGAAGACATTGTCGATGGCCCACCGCTGCCATCTGAGCCATACGAAGAAGGCTTCTCTTCGTTCGCGCAGCCCAGCGGCCTGGCCTCGGACGGCAAGCAGCTTTATGTGGCCGATAGCGAAGGGAGCTCGATCCGCGAAGTTCCGTTCAACGCCAAGCTGCCGGTCAAAACCCTGATCGGCACAGCGGACCAGGAGCGCGGCCGGCTATTCATCTTCGGTGATCAGGACGGCGTGGGAAACAAAGTGAAGTTCCAACACCTGCTGGGCATCGCCGCCCAAGGCAATAAGCTGTACGTGGCCGACACGTACAATAACAAAATCAAGGTGGTCGATCCGGCCAAAAAATCCGCCAAAACCCTGGCCGGTAACGGCAAGCCTGGGCATGAAGATGGCAAGCAAGCCAGCTTCGACGAACCGGCCGGCTTGGCCGCAGTCGCCGGCAAGCTCTACGTCGCCGACACAAACAACCACCTGATTCGAACTGTCGATCTTACCAACGGCAACGAGGTGGCAACGCTCGAGATTCAAGGACTGAAGCCGCCCACGCCGCCGGAACCAAAGGAAACGAAGCCCGATGACAGCGCGCCGCGCGTCGAAGTGAAACCAATCACGCTGAAACCGACCGATGGCCTGGTCTGGCTGGCCGTGAAGTTGCAACTTCCGGCCGGGTTCGAGCTGAACACGCAGGCGCCGATGCGCTACAAGGTTACCGCCGAGGGGGACAAAGGCCCGGTGGATCGCGCGAAAATCAATCGCTACCAAAAGGTTGAACCACTGACGGAATTCCAGATCGAGATCCCCCTCTCGGCCACCAGCGGCACGGAAACGATCGAAGTAGCGCTCGATTACTTCTACTGCCGCAAAGGGGCCGAAGGAATCTGCAAAGCAGCGACGGTCCGCTGGGTAGTGCCGCTAACAATCGACACCAAGGCCGAAACGTCCAAAGCGCCCGTCGAGTGGACCGTGCCGCAGTGAAGAAGAAGGCTTTGAGGACTTGAGGTGTTGAGGAATTGAGGTAAGAAGCTGGCGCGATTGGTTGCTATAGAGCAGCTCCAATGCGTTGTCCTCAAAGCCCAACCCGCTGTGTATAATTGAATTGTTGATATCGCATCCGCCCAACGCGGCGCCCCTTCTCTGTTTTTAGGCGAGATCCTTTTGAGCAAGTCTGCTCCCGACCAGAATTCCCACACACCGCTCGACAGTGTCGACGATCCGGCCGAGGCACTCGACACCGAGCACGTCCACGATTTGATCAACATGATCAAGGAGTCGGCCGACAAGCTGGCGGCCGATCGCACCAGCCGTGGCGATCTCAAGCTGCTGAGCCGCGCGATCCGCGAGCTGCGCTACGCGTTCAAAGTCTTCACCCCGTATCGCTCGCGGCGCAAAGTCACCGTGTTCGGTTCAGCCCGCACGCGCCCGCACGAAGCGACATTTCAGCAGGCTGTAGCCTTCGGCCGCGCGATGGCCGCCCGCAGTTGGCTGGTCGTCACGGGCGCGGCCAGCGGCATTATGGAAGCTGGCCACATCGGCGCCGGGCGTGACAACTCGATGGGGCTGAATATCATGCTCCCCTTCGAGCAATCGACCAACTCGATCATCTCCGGCGACCCCAAGCTGGTGCACATGAAGTACTTTTTCACCCGCAAGCTGATGCTGGTGAAAGAGTGCGACGCGGTCTGCTTGCTGCCAGGCGGATTCGGCACGCTCGACGAAGGGTTCGAGGTGATGACCCTAATCCAAACTGGCAAGCGAGACGTGGCGCCGATCGTCTTTCTCGACGAGCCGGGCGGCAGCTTCTGGAACGACCTGCAGGACTACATCAAAAAGCGCCTGCTCGGCCATGGCATGATCTCGCCTGAGGACCTGTCGCTTTACAAATTGACCGACAATGTCGATGACGCGGTGCGCGAGCTGCAACAGTTCTACCGCGTCTTCCACAGCATGCGTTACGTGAAAAACAAGCTGGCGCTGCGGCTTAACAAAACGCCGACGCCGGAGTTGTTGGAAGACATCAACGCGGAATTCGCCGACATCCTGGTCGAAGGGCAGTTCACCGTCTCGAAGGCACTGCCGGAAGAAAAAGACGAGCCACAACTGAGCGTGCTGCCCAGGCTGGTCTTCCGCTTCAATCGCCGCAGCCTGGGCCGACTACGGCAACTGATCGACTGCCTGAACCGGGGCTGGGTGAAGAACCCGCCGGCGGCTACGACTTAGGTGTCGACGATCGAGGACTTGAGGCTTTGACGGCTGGGCGGAGGTCTGGTCCTTCGCCTGTCCTTCAGATCGCGCCTTACCCGCCGAGGATCGCCCGAACGTCCGTTTTAGGGTCGGTCCCGAGCAAAATCTGGCCGCTCTCCGACCCTGTGCGTCGCCGCGCGGCCTGCAGAAACGCCGCTATTCCAGCGGTTTTGGCCTCGCAGCCCCTCTCACGTCGCACTTCTGGACCCATCAACGCATAAAGCTGCTTTGTAGAAATCGTTGCAATGCGGGTGGGTCAATGCGATAATCTGAGCGATTCCACTTGCCTACCTAAAAATCTATTCGGTCACCGCTCCCCGCCAGCAGCTCCATCCGGTTTTGCCAAGCGAGCTTCGGTTTCCGAATAGCCACGAAGAATCCCGCCCTGCCTTGTGCCCCCGCCCCCCGGGAGGAGTCCGAATGAGTCGGTCCATCAGCTTCCACGGACGTTTTGCTCCAGTTGCGTTTGCTACCGCCCTTACTGCGGCAATCGCGCTATCTCCGGCCATGGTTTTTTCGGCGGACGAAGCCGTTAAGGCCGACGCCGCCCCGGCCGCGGTCGCCAGCGTTACGCCGGCGCCTGCTGCCGCCGCTCCGGTCGATCTCGGCAAGGTCGAATCACTGACCATCGATACCGGCGCATCGGTCCTGTTGCGTGGTCGAGACGCCCAGCGGCAGTTGATCGTCATGGGCAAGCACGCCACTGGCGCCATTCGCGATGTCACTCGCAACGTCACCTACAGCACGAACCCTGCCGGGATCGCCGCGGTCGATAGCACCGGGTTGGTCACGCCACTGGCCGATGGCAAGACGACCCTCACCGCCACGGCCGCCGATGGCGCCGCGGCGAATATGGAAGTCAACGTCGAGCATTTCGTCGACGACCCGACCGTGAACTTCCCGAATCAGATCGTGCCGATCTTCACCAAGCTCGGCTGCAATAGTGGCGGTTGCCACGGCAAAGCCAGCGGCCAGAACGGTTTTAAGCTTTCGCTGCTGGGTTTTGAGCCAACCGAAGACTTTGAACACCTGGTGAAAGAAGCGCGTGGCCGCCGCGTCTTCCCGGCAGCTCCAGATCGCAGCTTGCTGCTGACCAAACCGATCAACGCCATTCCACACGGTGGTGGCCAGCGATTGGATAAGGACTCGCTCGAATACCGCTTGCTCCGCCGCTGGGTCGCCCAGGGCATGCCATACGGTAAAGAGACCGACCCGACCGTCGCACGGATCGAAATGATTCCGGAACAGGCCGAGATGGCCCGCCGTGGCGAGCAGCAGATCGCCGTGCTGGCGCACTACACCGACGGCTCCATTGAAGACGTGACTCGCGTAGCGCAGTTTGACGCCAACGACACCGAGATGGCCGAAGTTTCGCCAAAAGGCCTGGTAAAGACGCTCGACCTGACGGGCGACGTGGCCATCATGGCTCGCTATCAAGGGCAAGTCGCCGTCTTCCGCGCCAACGTGCCACTTGGGATCAAGGTCGACAACGTGCCGCCGTCGAAGAACTTTGTCGACGATCTGGTCTTCAACAAGCTCAAGAAGTTGGGCGTGCCGCCATCGCCAGTTTGCGACGACGCCACGTTCATTCGGCGCGTCACGGTTGACGTCGCCGGCCGGCTGCCGACGATGGAAGAGACGCAGCAGTTCCTGGCCGACGCCGACGCTACGAAGCGCGACAAGCTGATCGATTGCTTGCTAGCGAGCGCCGACTACGCCGACTACTTTGCGAACAAGTGGAACGCCGTGCTGCGCAACCGTCGCCAGAACGCCAATTACATGCATGGCACGTACGCCCTGCACGATTGGCTGCGGGAAAGCCTGTACGAGAACAAGCCGTATGACCAATTCGCGCGAGACATCCTGACAGCGTCGGGCGAGATCGGCGAAAACCCGCCAGTGGCCTGGTTCCGCGAAGTCAAAGAGACGAACCAACAGGTCGAAGACACGGCCCAGTTGTTCCTCGGACTGCGGATTCAGTGTGCCCGCTGCCACCATCATCCGTTCGAGAAGTGGAGCCAGCGAGATTACTACGGCTTCGAAGCGTTCTTCAAGCAGGTCGCGCGCAAGCCGGGCGATAACGTGGACGAGCCGCGGATCTACCACAAGCGTGGACTGGCCCGGGCGACCAACCCCAAGACGAACGAAGTGCTAAAGCCGACCGGCCTGGGCGCAGCGCCTTCGGAAGTGCCAGCCGATCGCGACCCGCGCGAGGCGCTCGTCGATTGGATGGCCGCGCCGGACAATCCGTTCTTCGCCAAGGCGCTGGTAAATCGCTACTGGAAGCATTTCTTCAGCCGCGGCATTGTCGACCCGGAAGACGACATGCGGGTCACGAATCCCGCTTCGAATCCGGAGCTGCTCGATGCGCTGGCCAAGAACTTCGTCAGCAGCAAATTCGACTTGAAGGAACTGGTCCGCACGATCTGCCGTTCGCAGGCGTACCAATTGAGCGCGCTGCCGAACGAGTACAACCTGAACGACAAGCAGAACTTCTCGCGCTACTACCCCAAGCGGCTGACGGCCGAGGTGTTGCTCGACTCGTTGGATAGCGTCACGACGTCGACGACTGCCTTCGCCGGTCTGCCGAGCGGAACCCGCGCCGTGCAGTTGCCAGACACCGGTGTAAATAGCTACTTCCTGACGGTCTTTGGCAAGCCCGAGGCGGCTAGCGCGTGCGAATGCGAGCGCTCGCAAGAGGCCAATCTGGCGCAGAGCCTGCACCTGCTGAACTCGAGCGAAGTGCAAGGCAAGCTGGCTAGCGGCACGGGCCGCGCCGCCAAACTGGCGGCCGATAAGGGACATAACGAACAGGAAAAGATTCGCGAGCTTTACTTGTGCGTTTACTCGCGCGAGCCGGCAGCCGACGAACTGGCCATCGCCGTCGCCCACCTGGCAAAAAGCGAGAACAAGCAACAAGCCTTCGAGGACATCCTCTGGGCCTTGGTAAACACCAAAGAGTTTTTGTTCAACCACTAACGACCGTAGGGTACGCACCCCGTGCGTACCAGGAAGCGAAGGGAGCGTTTCAACGAAGAACCCTCGCTAGCGCTTCGGGCTAGTGGCGCGATAATGGCGTCTGGGAGGGCGAGGCTCCCGCCGAGCCGCGAGCCGACTTCGACGCTCCAATACAAACAACCCCACCCAAAAACCAGTTTTAACACTGAAGTCCGCAGCGTAAAACGGCCGCCAAAGCGGGGGAGAGCGAAGGCTTCCACGCGGGCAAATGGCCGTGCAAACTTTACGCCGCGGGGCCATCCACAGCCTAGTTCCCGCCTTTAAGCTGCCATCCGCTAGTGATCGCAAACGTTTGTGATCACCCCAGCCTCGATTAGGGCCCGCCTGATGATAGATTCCGTTGTACTGCGCAACTGCGCGAAGACCTGTAATCGCGAAGCCGCAGCGCGCGTACTTCTTCAGTTCGCGCTGGTCGCCGCGATTACTTTCTGCGGCGTTCTGCCTTCGACTTGCTTCGCGCAGCTCCCGGCCGCCCAGCTACACGCCCTATATCCGGCCGGCGGACGAGTGGGGAACATTGTCGAAGTCACGCTGGCCGCGGGGACCGATACCGACGGCGCCAGTCGGCTGGTCTTCTCGCATCCGCATATCACCGCGGTGCAGACGACGCGCGCACCAACGCCTTTCGAGAAAGGCCCACAGCCCGTTCCGAATCAATTTACCGTGGCCATTCACCCGGACGTTCCGCCCGGCATGTACGAGGCCCGCTGCGCCGGCCGGTTCGGCGTCTCGAACCCGCGGCCGTTCGTCGTCAGCGCGCAACCAGAACAAAAAGAAACTGCCGACAATCACTCGCCTGATAAAGCGAACGTCGTGCAGCCGGGCAGCGTGGTCAATGGCTCGGCCGAAGCGAACACCAGCGACTACTTCAAAGTCTCGCTGAAGAAAGACCAGAAGCTCGTGCTCGATTGCTGGGCCGAGCGGATCGGCTCGAAGATGGACGCCACGCTGGTGGTCTCAGACGCCGCCGGCAAGGAGTTGATGGCCGATCGTGACACCAATCGCCATGATCCGCTGATCGTGTTCACAGCCCCGGCCGATGGCGACTACACGATCAAGCTGTTCGATTTTCTGTTTCGCGGCGGCGCGGACTATCCCTATCGCCTGTCGGTCTCGACCGGGCCCTACCTGGATTCGATCTTTCCACCCGTCGCACAGCCCGGCGTAAAAGCCACCTACACGCTGTACGGCAGCAACCTGCCAGGCGGAACACCTGCGGCAGGCATGATTGCTCGCGGACGCCAGTTGGAACAACTGACGGTCGAGATCGAAGCACCTGGCGGCGACGTCGCTCAGAACCTGGCCGTAAGTAATCTCGTCCGCTCGACTGACAGCACGCTCGATGGATTTGAGTACCGACTGGCCTCGCCTCAAGGCGAATCGAACCCGATCCTGATTGGTTTCACGTCTGCGCCGGTCGTCATCGAACAAGAGCCGAATAACGATCCGCTTCAGCCACAGCAGATCACGGCGCCCTGCACGCTGGTCGGTCGCTTCACGCCGCGCGGCGACTATGACTACGTCAGCTTCGACGCCAAAAAGGGCGACAACTACTGGTTCGAGGCCATCTCGCAACGTTTGGGGCTGGCGACCGATCCGTATGTGCTGATCGAGCGCGTCACCAAGAACGACAAAGGAGAGGTCACGGCGGTTGATGTGCAGGAACTGGACGACGCCACGGCCAACGCCGGTGGCCTGTCGTTTAAAACCGCGACGGACGATCCGACATATCACTTTGCCGCGCCGGAAGACGGCACGTACCGCGTGCTGATTCGCGACCTCTACGCCGGTTCGCGGGGCGACCCACGCATGGTCTACGCGCTGGCCATCCGTCGCCTGGCGCCAGATTTTCGCCTGGTGGCGGTGCCGGTTTTTCACTCGAACAACAAGACGATTTCCGCGCCCCTCAACCCTCTGCTCCGCCGCGGCGGCGCTGAAATGATCGACATCGTGGCGCTGCGACGTGACGGCTTCAATGGTGAGATCGAACTGTCGGTCGACGGCTTGCCCGCCGGCGTCACCGCGTCGAAGGCCATCATCCCAGCCGACCAGAGCGTAACCACGGTTGTGCTAAAGGCAGCCGAAGACGCGCCCGCTTGGGCCGGAACGCTGACGGTTGTCGGACGGGCACAAATCGCTGGGCAACCAGTCGCGCGCACGGCTCGATCGGCGTCGGTTGAGTTCGCGTCGGCTGATGGTCAGCCGGCGGTCTCCCGTTTGACGCAAGATCTCTGGCTCTCGGTGCTTGATGTCGAAACTACGCCATTCTCAGTCGAGTTCGGCGAGGACAAGCCGTGGGAGATGTCGCGCGCCGGTAAATTGGAAATTCCAATCAAGATCGTCCGCCGCGGTGACTTCAAGGGACCAGTGACCCTGGCCCCCATGGCCCTGCCGCCTAAGGTAAAGGGCAAAGTCGAAATGGCTTCGCCCGAGGCCAGCGAAGCGAAGCTGGTGCTGGAAATCGAAGACAAGGCGCCATTGGGCGCGTTCAATCCGCGCTTGCAAGCCAACACTGCCGTCCCGTACCGGCGTGATCCGCAAAGCGCGGACGCGGCCGCCGCGCAACAAAAATTCGTCGAGAAGCTCGCCGCCGACTTTGCCGCCGCCGCAACGGCCGCCGACGCCGCTAAGGCTGCCGCAGAAAAGCTTGTCGCTGACGCCACGGCCGCCGTGCAAGCGGCCACCGCAGCGCACGCCGCCGAGACACAAAAGGCGGCCGCTGCAACAACGGCCGCGCAACAGGCGACCGAGCAAGCCGCGCTCGCGCGAGCCGCCGCGGAAAAAGACGCCGCCAACACCACGCTGGCCAGCGCCAAGGCAGTGGCCGAAAAGGCGATGACCGATGCCCAGGCAGCCGCCGCAGCGGCTACGGCCGCGCAACAAGCCGCCGAGCGCGTCATGGCTGACGCAGCCGCCAAGGCGAAATCGGCGGCTGATGATAAACCTCTCAAAGAAAAGTCCGCCGTCGAAGCGGCCGCCCGCGCTAAAGCAGCCGCCGACGCCAAGGCAGCCGCCGACAAACGGGCCGCCGACCTGGCCAAGGCGGCCGAGGCGAAGAACATCAACGTCTTCGAGACGTCGACCGCGGCGATCGTCAAAATCACTGCAGCGCCGCTGACCGTGGCAGTCACTGCCCCGCCGGCAGCCATCAAGGCCGGCACGCCACTCGAACTGCCGGTCGCTATCGCCCGGCTCTATGGCATGGCCGAGCCAGTCGAAGTCGAGTTGATTGTGCCGGAAGGATCCAAAGGGATCGCCGCGCCCAAGGTCGATCTCGCGCCCGACAAAGGTGAGGCGAAATTGGCCGTGACCGTAGCGCCGGAGACAGCGCCAGGTAAGCATACCTTGCTGGCGCGCGCCAAATTCAAGTTCGGTGGTCAGAATTTCCAAGTCGATCAGCCGACCCAGATTGAAGTCGTAGGACAATAGGGATCATCATGCTCCGCAGCACCACAAGATTGTTCGCGCTCTCACTGACCGCTTGCCTGGCACTCGCGTTTGCGAATCACGCCGCGCTGGCCGATGACGCCAAGCCGGCGACGATCGCGATCGCCGACGTCAAGCACGAAGGGCCCGTCGACTTTGGCAAAGAGATTCAGCCGCTGCTCAAAAAGCACTGCGTCGCCTGCCACAACACGACGGTCAAAGAAGGTGGCCTGATCCTGGAGAGTCCGCAATTGATTCTCAAAGGGGGTGATTCGGGCGCCGCGGCCGTCGCCAGCAAAAGCGCCGAGAGCCTGCTGCTGAAGCGCGCGACTGGCGCCGAAGAACCTCTGATGCCGCCGCCTGAAAACAAAGCCAACGCCAAACCGCTATCGAGCGAAGAGCTCGGCCTGATCAAACTTTGGATCGATCAAGGAGCGACCGGCGAGGCCGTGGCCGACGCGATCGAGTGGCAACCGCTGCCGCCGGGCGTAAACCCCATTTACGCCGTGGCCGTCACGCCCGATGGTCAATACGCCGCCTGCGGCCGGGCGAATCAGGTTTATATCTATCACGCGCCAACGGGCCGATTGGTCTGTCGGCTGACTGATCCGGAACTCGTCAGCAAGGGCATCTACAAAAAGCCCGGTGTGGCGGATCTCGATCTCGTCCAGTCGCTGGCTTTCAGCCCGGACGGGTTCACGCTGGCGTCAGGCGGATACCGGACGATCAAGCTTTGGAATCGCCCGCGTGACGCGCGCGTGTTCAGTCTGGATGCTGTCGCGGCGGAGTCTGTCCCCACGGTCGCTATCAGCCCCGATGGCAAACTGGCGGCAACGGGTGGCAACGATGGGGCAATCAAGTTGTGGGACGCGGCCACCGGCGCCCCGGTCCGCACGTTGACCGGACACACCGCGGCGGTGCATGCGCTCCGTTTCTCGGCCGATGGCGCGCGGCTCTTCTCGGCTTCGGCCGACAAAACAATCCGCGGTTGGCAAACGGCCGACGGCGCAGCCATCGGCGGCGTCAACGCACCAGCGCCGCAGACCGCGCTAACGCTCGTGGGCGATGGTTCGCAAATCGCCGCCGGCGGGGCTGACAACGTCGTGCGGATCTGGCCGATCGCCGCCATCACCAGTGGAACCGTCGCAGACGCCGCGCCGGCGCGAGAGCTGACCGGCCACACGCAACCGATCACGTCACTGGCAACCCTAGGCGCCACGCCAACCCAAATCCTCTCCGGCAGCGCAGACAACAGCGCGCGGCTATGGAACACAGTCGACGGCCAACTTATCAAGCAGTTCGATCACGGCGCGCCGGTCACCGCGGTCGCCATTCGGCCAGACGGCGCGCGGATCGCCACCGCCGGCGCTAATGGCATGGCGAGGTTGTGGAACGTTGCCGACGGCAAACAATTGGCGGAGCTCGGCGGCGACTATCGCACAGCGTTGCAAGTCGGCGCCGCCGATCGTGCGATCACCGGTCGCAAGAACGACGTCGCGTATCTCGACGCAGCCTTTAAGACCGCCGAAAAGGCCGTCGCGTCCGAAGCCGAAGGCGTCAAGAAAAGCACGGAAGGAGTCGCCGCGGCGGATAAAGCCCTGGCCGAGAAGACCGAGGCGACGAAAAAGGTCGTCGAAGAAAAAGTAGTGGCCGAAAAAGCTTCGACCGAAGCCGCCGCCACGGCCAAAACGATCGAAGACAGCAAGGCCGCGGTCGACAAGGCGATTGCAGACGCCGACGCCAACGCCAAGAACATCGCCGCGATGGCCGCGCAGGCCAAAGCCGCTGCAGACGCCGCCGCCGGCAACAAGTTCCTGGCAGACGCCAAGGCCGCCGGTGAAAAAGCAACCGCAGAGGCCACGGCGCAGGTCGCCGCCGTCAAGGAGTCTCGCGCCGCGCTAGAGAAAACCGCCGCCGAAGCCGCGGCCAAGGCGAAGGCCGCGGCTGACGCGCTCGCCGCAAAGGCCAAAGCGGCCGACGACGCCGAGGCCGCGCGCAAGCAGGCCGAGATCGCCAAGACGGCCGCTGAGCAGGCATTGGCAGCGTCGAACGTGGCCGCCAAACGCGCCGCAGACGCCGCGCCAGTCGCCAAGGCCGCGCACGAGGCTGGGCTCGCTTCGCAAACAGAAGCGGAAGCAGCGCTCGAAGTCGCCAAGCAGCAGGCCGCCGCTAGCGTGCAACCGATTCGCTCGATCGCCTTCTCGCCGGATAATCTGCAACTGGCCACCGCCGGTGATGACAAGCTCGTTCATCTTTGGAGCGCCGAAACCGGCGCGCCGTTCGATACCTACACCGGGCACGAAGCGCCCGTGCTGGCAGTCGCCTTTGCCGGCGACGGACGTTTGCTATCTGGCGCCGCAGACAAGCGAGCCGTGTTATGGGATCTGCAACCCACCTGGGCCTGGCAGCGCACCATCGGCGGTCCAGAAAGCCCGGCTCTGGCCGATCGCGTGACGGCGCTAGATTTCAGCCCGGACGGCAAGCTGCTGGCCAGCGGCGGCGGCGAGCCTTCGCGTAGTGGCGAGCTGAAGGTCTGGAACGTGGCCGACGGGGCCCTGGTGCGAGAAATCCCCGAAGCCCACAGCGACACGATCTTCTGCGTAGACTTCTCGCCGAATGGCCAACTGCTAGCGTCTTGCGGCGCAGATAAGTTCGTCAAAGTATTCGATCTAGCGACCGGCAAGATGGCCAAGTCGTTTGAAGGGCATACGCATCACGTGCTGAGCGTCGCCTGGCAGGCCCAGGGCCGCACGCTGGCGAGCGGCGGCGCGGACAATGTGATCAAAGTCTGGAACTTTGAGACCGGCGAGCAAGCCCGCACGATCAGCGGTTTCAATAAAGAGGTGACCAGCCTCGCCTTCGTAGGCGCCAGCGACGAAGCAGTCTCCTGCGCCGGCGATAAGCTCGTTTATCTGCATAGCCTTGGTAACGGCAAGCAGGTCCGCAATTATCCTGGGGCCAGCGACTACATGTACTCGGCCGCCATCACGCCCGACGGCAAGCTCGTCGTGGCGGGCGGGCAAGACAGCACGCTCCGCGCCTGGCAGGGCGCTGACGCCAAAGCGGTGTTCGCCATCGCGCCACCAGCGCCTTAAGGCCGTGCGAGCATCGCCAGCACGAGGGACAATAGATCCTCGGAGCCTGGTCGAATTGCGCGTCAGGGTTTCTCCAGACACCCCAGCCACTCTGGTTTCCTGCCGTTAACGCCTTCGCAGGCGGAAGGGTCGATTTTTCCGTCAAGGTTTACCTTTCTTACTCAACTCCTGCGACAGGCAAGGCCGATACTACCCGCACGAACCTTCAGACCGGGATTTTCCCGGAGTAGAAGGATGCGCGAAGACGGTCCTCAGGTGGATTTCGACGATGACGATTAGTCGCATACGATCATCGCTTCTGGCTTTGGCCTTGCAGTTGGTCTTGGTGAGCGCCGCCCTGGCTATTGAGCCACCGGGTATCGAGCACTATCCGCTAACTCACGCGCCCACACCCCAGCAGCCAAGCGGTCCTCCGCACCCAGGGCATGAGCCCCCGAGCGGAATTGAAGACGGCGGTCCGGACTTCGACGTCTACGACGTCCACGATCCGGAGATGTTCCGGCAGCCGGACCTCAGCACCTACGGGGCTGGCGTTCCGCAGACCACCGGCTGGTGGTTGGCCTGGGACTACATGCGGTGGACCGTCTCGGTGCCGAAGAAGCAAATCATCGGCAACCCTTACGTCCAGAACACGTTTGTCCCGACGTTCACACAAACCGAGCTAGGGCAATACGGAACGATTGACACGGGCTTTATGAACAACGGCCCGATCAACGGTTACCGTTGGGAAGGCGGTTTCCAGGACGAAGACCGCGGTTTCTTCCTGAGTGCGTTCCGGCTCTACACTCACGACCAGTACCTGACTGCTCAGCCGAATGTGTGGGTTCCGTTTAGCGCCCTCCCCGCTCCGAACGGAGTGACAGCCCTGCAAGGGTTCATCGATCCCAACAACCGGGGATTTGACGCGGACATCAACAACAACGGCGTGTTCGGACGTTACGGAAAAACTCCAGTCGCTGGCATCTTCGTGAACACCCCGGCCGACTTCGGCGACCTGGTAAACCTGCCGGTTGTGTTCCGGTCGATGACTGTCCAAACCAAAACGAACACCTGGGGTGCTGAAGCCAACTACCAATGGCGCCTGCCACAGGGACAAAAGCACACCGCGTGGGACCTGTTCGCCGGACCGCGTTATCTGAAGTTCGACGAGCAGCTCTTCATCAGCGGCACCGGCGGTATCCTGGATGCAGCCTGGTGGAACACTCGTGCCAGCAACAACCTGGTGGGCGGACAAATCGGTATCCGCGGACGGTACCAGCACGGTCGACTGACGGCAACGACGGAAGGACGCTTCATGGCGGCCGCTGACGTCCAGATCCTCAGCCAGCTCGGACAGATCGCCAGCACTGCCACGCCGGGCGTTCGGGCGACCCGAGACGGCTTGCCGCTAACGCTCATGCGGACTGGCTGGTCGACACAGACCCGCACGACGACTTGGGCTCCGTTGGGCGAACTACGGTTCGACCTCTACTACCAGGTCTTCAACAAGGTCTCGCTCAACTTCGGCTGGACCGGCATGGTGGCCGACGGCATCGCCCGTCCGAACAACATCACAAACTACGAACTTCCCCGCTTGGGAATTCTGACCAAAGGTGAGAACCGCGGGACGCTCTTCATGCAAGGCATTAGCTTCGGCGTGACGTTCAACCGCTAACGGCCAAGTGCCAGCAGCCAAAACGCTGGCAGCCAGAACGACGCGAGAAGTGCGCGTAGCGCCAGACAGATAACGGCGAACGAATAACAAGAGAACTAGACCGTGTGCATTTTACGGAGCTGTTCGAGCTCGCTGCTCAGGCGGTGACGCAACGGGCTTTCGGCACGCAATTCCTCGAGCAGATCTTCGGCCTTGGCCAGCGCCTGGCTGTCCACATCGGAACCACTGAACAGTTTCCGCCACGACTTGGCCACTTCTTGCTCGGTAAGCAAACTTGTCACCCTGGGGTAGAAGACCACACGCGTCCGAATCTGGATCAAGCGTCACGGGCGCCACGCCTGCAACGCTTGAAAATATCCTAACGCGGTCTGCCGCGGCGAACAAGCAGAACAGACCCTGGCGTTGGGCAATCAGGCGATTTGCGGGGAATTTACTCAAAATGTCTCCCCAGACCGGACCAATATTAGCGCCCCTAGGCAGTCAACAAAAAAATCAACGCCAGGCCACCTGGGGCGAGCGCCGTCACGCCGCCCTAGTTTCGTCCGGCCATGGCCGCACAGGGACGCCGCGGCCGGACAAACCTTACTGATCGAAGTACGAGCAACGAGACAGGCCGACCAGCGGAAGGCCGGCATTCGCGGGGCAACATCACAAACTCAAACGTAAAGTTCCCCGCGCAGACACCAATCATTCGTGAGGGAGGGAGATCGTTATGAATCAGCAGAACGTAGGCGTCTTTGGTTGGATTCGCGAAGGGGTTCGCCGCGCTGTGCTGCTCGGATTCTCCGACGCCGTGGAACAAGTTGGTGGCGCCGACGACAAGGAAGCCCTCAGCCCACACCTGCAGTCACTGCTGCGCGACGCGCCGCGTCGCGTGCTCGAAGAAACTCGCGGCGCCGAGCCGATCTCGACCAGCCGCAACGAACGCAAGCGTCTGGGACGATCGCTCGGTCATATCGCGGGCCAACGCAGCGCAACCGGAACAGCCGGTGGCGCCGACGATTGATTTCACCAGGCTCAAGATACACAACACACTGATATGCGACACGCGGCGGATCGATTTGCCAATTCACCTGGCAGATTGGTCCGCCGCTGTTTTTTTACCGATCGCGTAGATCGTGTGGTCGCTGCGGATCAACAGCTTGTCACCGACGATCGCCGGCGAAGCCAGGCACATCTCGTCGGGCCCTAGCGAATTGACGCGGATTAGCTCGTATTCCGGCCCGGCCTTGATCACAAACGTGTCGCCGTATTCACTCAGACAGAAGACGTTGCCGTTGTAGGCGAACGGAGACGCCGTGAACGCGCGGCCGTTCGGCAATCGCTTCTTCTCGTAGGCCACTTCGCCAGTCTTGGCGTCGTAACAGGCGAAGATCCCGCCGGCGTCGAGCACCACGTAGATGTAGTCCTTGTAGAGCAGAAACGAAGGGTTGTACGGCGCCGCCTTCCGCTGCACCCAGGCGACGAATTCGTTCTTGGTTTCTTTCTCGCCGAGCGTGATGTCGCCCGTGGCCCCTGGCCGCACCGCCATGATTGGCTTGCGCGCGCCCATCGTGTAGCCTGACCCGACGTAGAGAAACTCCGTTCCTGCCAGCGGCGTGCAGACGGCGTTGCCGGACATGCCTCCCATCGTCCACAGCAGCTTGCCGTCGAGGTCATACGAGCGCACGTACTCGCTGCCGGAAATGATAATCTCCGTGCGTTGACCATTTTGCCAGACATAGGGAGTCGCCCAACCGCTGTGCTCGGTGCGCGGGGTGCGCCAGACCTCCTCGCCAGTGCGCGTGTCGAGCGCTACGAGGTAAGACTGCTCTTCGTTATCGTTGACGATGTAGAGTCGATCTTTGTGCAACGTCGGAGAGCTGGCGGTGCCCCAGCCGAGCAGCGTGCGATGCACTCCCGGCGATTGTTTCCAAAGCAGCTCGCCATCCAGGCTATAGCAGAAGACGCCGAGCGCTCCGAAGTAAGCGTAGACGCGCTCGCCATCCGTGACCGGCGTCTCGGACGCAAACGTGTTCTTCAAATGCGCGGCGACCTTGGGCACGCCCTGATGCGCGATTTTGTCCCACAGGATCTCACCTGATTCGAGATCGAGACAGTAGACATGCCACTGATGTTCCGACGTGGGCGCCGCGTCACGATTGCCGCCAAGGTACAGTCCGCGGGTTCGTTCGCGCTTGTCGCGCTTTCCCTCCGCCAGATCAATGACGCTGGTGACAAAGATCCGATTCTGCCAGACGATGGGCGACGACCAGCCGCGCCCCGGAATGTCTCGCTTCCAGAGAATGTTTTCGGTCTCGCTCCAAGTGTCCGGCAGATTGGGATTGTCGCCGACGCCAAGCGAAAGTGGCCCGCGGAACTGCGGCCAGTTGTTTTCCGCGGCAGTCGTCGACTGTGACGCGGCCAGAATCACATAGACAAAGGCCGCCAGGACGATCATGACCTTAGAAACATATTGCATGTCGAAATCGCCCAATGGGCGCCAGCAAGTCGCGAAATATCGAGGCGTTAGTGCAGCAATAGCTTCGTACGCCGCTCGGCGGATGTCAATTCAATAGGGCCGGTTCCCTGGCGCTGGGGGTCAACTAGAATTTGGTAAGACTCTATCACTGGCGGCGATGGTCCGAACGCTCGAACCTCCTTTGCTTATCAACCCATGCCTGACTTGCCGATTTACATGGACAACCACGCTACCACGCGCGTTGATCCGCGCGTGGTGCAGGCGATGCTGCCGTTGTTCACCGAGCGATACGGCAACCCGGGCAGCGTCAGCCACTCGTTTGGCTGGCAGGCAAAGGAGGCTGTTGATTCGGCCCGCGGCGTCATCGCCCGCGCGATTGGCGCCGGCGAGCGAGACATCGTTTTCACCAGTGGCGCCACCGAGAGCAACAATCTGGCGATCCGCGGCATCGCCGAGCGCGCAAATCGCAAAGGAAATCACTTCATCAGCGTCACGACCGAGCACAAGGCCGTGCTCGATCCGCTGGCCCGCCTGGCGCGGCGAGATTGCGAAGTCACGCTCATCCCAGTCGAGCAGGCCGGTGGCGCCCTGCCAGGCCTTGTGGATATTGATCGCGTCGCGGATGCGCTGCGCGATGACACAGTGCTGGTCTCGGTCATGCTGGCGAACAACGAAATCGGAGCAATAGCGCCGATCGCCGAGATTGCCAGGCTCTGCCACGCGCGCGGCGTGCCGTTGCATTGCGACGCCACGCAGGCCGTGGGACGAATTCCGGTCGACGTCGCCACGCTGGGCGTCGATCTGATGAGTTTCACCGCGCACAAGCTTTACGGACCGAAGGGTGTTGGCGCCCTCTACGTCCGCCGTCGCAACGCGGCGCTCCGCTTGCAACCACAGATCGATGGCGGAGGGCAGGAAGGTGGCTTCCGCAGCGGCACGCTGAACACGCCCGGCATCGTTGGCTTCGCCCGCGCCGTTTCGCTCTGCCTGGAGGAAATGGACAGCGAGAACGCACGGCTGGCCGGTTTGCGAGATCGCCTCTTCGCCGGCTTGACCGCTGCGCTCGATGGCGTGTCGCTGAATGGTCCTCCGCTAGCAAAGGATCTTCGTCTGGCGGGCAATCTGAATGTGAACTTCGCGCATGTTCATGGTGAGGCTTTGATGATGAGCATGCGCGATCTGGCCGTGAGCTCCGGTAGTGCTTGCACGTCGGCGAACCCGGAGCCGAGCCACGTGCTGCGAGCCCTTGGTCTGGACGAAGACCACACGCGGGCCAGCCTGCGGTTCGGCCTGGGGCGTTTCAACACGGCCGACGAGGTCGAATTCGCGATCTCGGCCGTAACCGAAGCGGTCTGTCGGTTACGTAAACTCAGCAGCATGGCATAGGCCGGGCACTGCGTTGAGTTCCCGCTGCCACTAACCCGAAGCGCCAGCGAGGGTTCTTCGTTAGCGGAGCGGCGCGAGCCGCCCGGTTGAGGTGAGCGTGGATCGCCAATTCAAAGAACCGGAGGGCTCGCGCCCTGCCGCTAACCTCGGCACGAAGAACCCTCGCTGGCGCGTCGGGCTGGGTATGGAGGCCGCTCGCGGCGTAAGTGTCTAACCGCCGTGGGGATTGGCTTCTTGAGCCATTTCTGCGGGAAAATCGCGATCTGCCCCCCAGACTTAGACATTCCCTCGGCCGGCGCCGATTGTATAATTGGGACGTTCCTCAGGCGGCCAACTGCTTGCGCAAGCTAGCGGTTCTTCAGGCGCCACACGAATCGACTCTCTCCCGCCGATCACGAATACGTACTTTGGAGGCTTTGGATCAACATGGGTGTCATGCTCAGCGAACGGGCTGCGTTGGAAATCAAGCGCACGATGCAGGAACAGCAGGCGACCGAAGACACGGTGCTCCGCGTCGGTGTCGCTGGCGGCGGTTGCAGCGGTTTCGAATACCGCCTGGCCTTCGACAAGTCGTTCGATGAAAAGACCGACTCGAAGAGCGAGCAGCACGGCGTGACCGTTGTCGTCGACAAGAAGAGTGCCTTGTACCTCGATGGCACCACGGTCGACTTCTACGACGGCCTCGAGAAGCGCGGCTTCACGTTCACCAACCCGAACGCGGTCAAGACCTGCGGTTGCGGTAGCTCGTTCCAGGCGTAAGCGCCGGATCGAAAAGCAGACCAAGACAAAACCCGTCGTGATCGGCCCCGGCTGATCACGGCGGGTTTTTTTGTACAATTGGCCGCGGAGGAAGCGACTGGCGGGTTGTTTCCGGCAGGTTTACTGATGGCGAACATTATTTGATCGCAGCATGAGGAACGGGACAGGCCGACCAACGGAAGGCCGGCATTCGTTGGCGAAATCGCTCGCCGAGTCGGAAGCTTCCTCGCGCATTCACCAATAAGATCGCCGTCGAATTTACGTTCCCTCCAAAGACGGACAAGGATCACTGAACATGAAACGCGTGGCTCTGACTCTCCCGCTGTTGTTGGTTTCTATCGTTGCGTCGTCCGCCATGGCTGCGGCGAAGCCCAATATCATTTTCATCATGGCAGACGATCTCGGTTACACCGACGTCGCTTGTTATGGCAGCAAGTACTACGAGACGCCGAATATCGATCGGCTGGCTTCGCAGGGGATGAAACTGCTGAACCATCATCACTGCCAAAATTGTGCGCCAACCAGGGCCGCCTTGATGACTGGTCAATACGGCGCCCGCACCGGAGTCTACACGGTCGGCGGCATCGATCGCTTCGATTGGAGCAAGCGTCCGCTGCGCCCCGTCGATAACGTGACGGAACTGCCACTTGACCGCGACATCATCGCCAAACAACTCAAAGCCGCTGGGTATGCGACCGGCATGTTCGGCAAATGGCACCTTGGCCAGCAAGGCGCCCATCAGCCTGGCCAGCGCGGTTTTGACGAGGCGATCGTCAGCGCTGGCAAACACTTTGACTTTGCCACGAAGCCCCCAACAGATCATCCCGAGGGTCAATACCTGGCTGACTTTTTGACCGACAAGGCCGAGGATTTTATCACGCGTCACCAGAAGGAGCCGTTCTTTCTTTACCTGCCCCACTTCGGCGTTCACGCGCCGCATGACGCCAAGCCAGAATTGATCGCCAAATTCAAAGCCAAGCCAGGCGTGGGCGGCCATAACGATCCGGCCTACGCTGCGATGATCTATTCTGTCGACGAAAGCGTCGGCCGCGTGATGAAAAAGCTCGATGAGTTGAAACTGGCCGACAATACGATTGTGATTTTTGCCAGCGACAACGGCGGCGTAGGCGGCTATCTGCGCGAAGGCATCAAAAAAGGGAACGACGTCACCGACAACGCTCCGCTGCGCAGCGGCAAGGGGAGCTTGTACGAAGGGGGCACGCGCGACCCGCTGATCGTCCGCTGGCCGGGCGTCACCAAGCCAGGCGCAACCTGCAACGTGCCGACGATCCACGTCGACGTATTCCCGACGCTGCTCGAAATCGCCGGCGCGCCGCAGCCCCGGCAAACGCTCGACGGCGAAAGCCTGGTCAAGCTCTTGAAAGACTCCAACGCCAAACTCCAACGTGACGCCATCTTTCAACACTTCCCCGGCTATCTCGGGGCCGGCGCCGATACCTGGCGCACCACGCCGGTCAGCCTTGTGCAGATTGGGGACTGGAAGCTGATGGAATTTCTTGAAGACGGCCGGCTGGAACTCTACAACCTCGGCAACGATATCGGCGAAACCAAGAATCTGGCGCAGGAAAACCCCGCGAAGGCCAAAGAGCTGCATGCGCGCCTCGTCGCCTGGCGGGCCGAAATCAAGGCCCCCATGCCAACGAAAAACGACGGCGAACTCGCGCAGCCAAAGGCCAAGGGCAAAGGCAAGCGGAAGAACAAGGCTGCATAACTCGGCATTGCCGCGCAAGCTTCGATCAGGCCAGATCAAACCGATCGAGGTTCATCACCTTGTTCCAGGCCGCGACAAAGTCTTGCACGAACTTTTTGTCCGCGTCGGCGCTGCCGTAGACTTCGGCCACGGCGCGGAGCTGCGAGTTGGAACCGAAAACCAGGTCGACCCGCGTGCCGGTCCACTTCAGTGCGCCGGTCTTACGATCGCGCCCTTCGAAGACATCGGCCTCGGGCGAGACTGGTTTCCACTCCGTCCCCATGTCGAGCAGGTTCACGAAGAAGTCGTTGGTTAGCGACTCCGGTCGCTTCGTAAAGACACCGTGATGGACTTGCCCAGCGTTGGCGTTCAAGACGCGCATGCCGGCGATCAGCACCGTCATTTCCGGCGCGGTCAGCGTGAGCAATTGCGCCTTATCGATTAGTAGCGCTTCGGCCGAGATGGTGTACTTACCCTTAAGGTAATTGCGGAAACCGTCGGCGATCGGTTCGAGCACTTCGAACGTTGCCACGTCGGTTTGTTCCTGCGAGGCGTCTGTGCGGCCCGGTGTGAATGGAACGGCGACATCGTGCCCAGCGTTCTTTGCTGCTTGTTCCACGGCGGCGCAACCGGCCAGAACGATCAAGTCAGCGAGCGAAACCTTTTTGCCGCCGGACTGCGCGCCGTTGAACGCTGCTTGAATGCCCTCCAAAGCCTTCAGCACATTGGCGAGTTGCGCAGGTTGGTTGACTGCCCAATCCTTCTGCGGCGCCAGGCGAATGCGGGCTCCGTTCGCGCCACCGCGCTTATCGGATCCTCGGAAAGTCGAAGCCGACGCCCAGGCAGTCGAAACCAGTTGTGAAATCGGCAAGCCCGACGCCAGGATCTTGCTCTTCAGCGCGGCAATATCTTGCGCGTCGACCAAGGGATGATTGACCGCAGGGACGGGGTCCTGCCAAATCAGCTCTTCCGCCGGAACTTCCGGGCCGAGATACCGCGCCCGTGGCCCCATGTCGCGGTGCGTCAGCTTGAACCAGGCGCGAGCGAACGCGTCGGCCAGCTTGTCCGGATTGGCCATGTAATCGCGCGAGATTTTTTCGTACACCGGGTCGAAGCGCAGCGCTAAGTCGGTGGTGAGCATCGAAGGCGCAATTTTCTTCGACGGGTCGTGCGCGTGCGGCACTGTGCCGGCGCCCTTGCCGTCTTTCGGTTTCCACTGATTGGCGCCGGCCGGGCTTTTGGTGAGTTCCCACTCGTAGCCGAACAGATTCTCAAAGAAGCTGTTGCTCCACTTTGTCGGCGTGTTGCTCCAGGTAACTTCGAGCCCGCTGGTGATCGCGTCGGCGCCCACGCCTGTGCCGAAGCTATTCTTCCAGCCCAGGCTCTGCTCTTCGAGACCGGCTGCTTCGGGGTCAGGCCCCACGTTCGACGCGGGGCCAGCGCCGTGGGTCTTGCCAAACGTGTGGCCGCCGGCGATCAGCGCGACGGTCTCTTCGTCATTCATGGCCATCCGCGCGAACGTCTCGCGGATATCGCGCGCCGCGGCAACGGGGTCTGGGTTGCCATTCGGGCCTTCCGGGTTGACGTAAATCAGACCCATCTGCACGGCCGCCAGCGGGTTCTCGAGCTGGCGATCGCCGGTATAGCGCTCGTCGCCCAACCACGTCTTCTCGGCGCCCCAGTAAACGTCTTGATCTGGCTCCCAAACATCCTCGCGACCGCCGCCGAAACCGAAGGTTTTGAAGCCCATCGTTTCGAGCGCGACATTGCCGGTCAGCACGATCAGGTCTGCCCAGGAGATTTTGCGGCCGTACTTTTGCTTGATCGGCCAGAGGAGCCTGCGCGCCTTATCGAGGCTGACGTTGTCTGGCCAGCTATTGAGCGGCGCAAAGCGCTGCTGACCCCGACCGGCGCCACCTCGGCCGTCGCCAGTGCGGTAGGTGCCGGCGCTGTGCCACGCCATGCGAATGAACAGTGGGCCGTAATGGCCGAAGTCGGCCGGCCACCAACTCTGCGAGTCGTTCATCAGCGCCGCCAGGTCCTGCTTCACCGCCGCCAGGTCGAGGCTCTGAAACTCCTGGGCGTAGTTGAAGTCCGCGCCCATCGGATCCGACTTCGACGAGTGCTGACGCAGCAGTTCAACCTTGAGTTCTTTCGGCCACCAATCGAGGTTTGTCGTGCCGCCGCCGGCGGTATGACGGATAGGACATTGGGCTTCGCTGGACATGCGGTTTTCTCCTAGTGCGACGTCGGCTGCCGAACGGCGCTATGGTTATAAGTGGGCCGTGACGCCAATTCAAATGGCCTTATTGGTAGCTGCGCGGGGAACTTTACATTCGACTGAGCGATTGTCGCCACGATTTCAGGCCTCCCGCTGGTCGGCCTGTCGCTTTGCTCGTGCTGCCGTCGACAAGACCGGGGTCAGCCAGTAGTTGTGCAGGCCCGCGCGGCGGAGTTAGAATGAACCAGTTGCGCCACCGCGGAAACGATGAGTTCCAACCGACGCGACAGCGTCGCACCCAAAAAAGTGAGGACAATCATGACTGATCCGAACATCAACTACGAGATCCTGCCGGCCGGGATGGCGATGGATGAGACGGACGTCAATCTACGTTCGTACTTCAGCCGGATGTCGGACGAGAAGTTGCAGGAATACAACCAGCGCTGGGGCGACGAAGAAGTCGTCGCCTGGGACGGCAACTTCCGCGACGACGGCAACCTGTTTTTGGTCTGCAGTGAGCGCGACGTGGATATTGAAGAATATCGCCGCGTGCTGGCCGAACACATCCGCTTCCGCTTCTTCGGCGTGCCGAAGTAAACGGGCGCCCGCTTCGCTAGCGCGGCGCGTTCTTGAGCGCAGTTTCGATCTGCAGAATGATGAAACGCCGCTCTGCGCGCTCAAAGATCTCGGTTTGTTCTTTTTCGTCGAGGTCCGGGTTGATCGGCCAGGTCTCGCCGACGGCCTCGAACCGGCTCTTCATCAGCGCATTCGCCTCTTTCTCAAAGGCGGCCAGCTTCTCCGGGTCTGGATCGTCACACTCGGGGCCCTCCAGGTCCGGATCGACATAAACGATCTTTCCATCGGCGCCGATGATCACCGTCGTCGGAAATCCTTTCATGCCATAGGCCGCGCTGGTGACCGAATCTTCGATCATCCGGCCGGAGTCGATCGCCGCGATAAACCGCCATTCGTTCTTTTGTTGAAACTCGGCGATCCGCGCCGCCAGATCTTTCGGATCCTTTTCGGCGTTATGAATGGCGATGAACGTGACCGGCCTGTCTGGGAACTGCGCTTGGATCGCTTTCAGCTTCGGGATCGAAGCGCGGCACGGCCCGCACCACAGCCCCCAAAAGTCGAGCACGACGACCTGCCCTTTCAAGTCGGCCAATGTGCGCGGCTTGCCATCGAGCCAATGCGAGATCGTTAGCGGCGGCGCCGGCTGGCCGACTTTCACGAGCGGTTGTCTTTCCAGCTCGCCGACCATTTTGTGGGCGTCGTGATCATACAACTGCTGATCCTCGGGGAATGGCAGCACAAAGAAGTCTTCGGTGAACTGGGGCTGATTGTCGACCAAAGAACAGTCCCAGATTTGTCGGGTGTCGACAGCCATCGGTTCCTTTCGCTTGCCGGCGTGAATCTCAGCCCATTCGTCCTTGTTGAGCTGGACGCTGGAGTCGAACCGCCAATCCTCGGCCGTAGTTTTCGACGGAAAGAACGCTCCGCCGGGCAGTTCCTTGATCTCTTCGGTCGTCGCGATGTAGCGGGGGATGATTTTGTCGAAGTCGGCCCGAGGTTTATCGGTGGCAACTTGATCGTAAAACATCTTGATCGGCAGGGCGCCACGTTTCAGATCAAGCCAGGCCCGGTAACGCCAGACGTCGCGCACATCCTCATTCAATGGGACGTCGACTTCGACGACCGTCAACAAACGGCCATCAACCATCTCCTCTCGAACAACTGTGTACCGCTCGGCGGGCTGCGAGAAAAATCCGTCGTACGGATGCCAGTTGTCCCAAGTCGGCCGAGCGACGATTGTGAAGGGGGGAAAGTCAGAGCCGAATAGATCCCCCGCATGTTTTTCTGTGATGTACGCGTGACAATTCGCGCTGTCGGGCCACCTGCGCGCGGCCGGAGTAGTCTTGGCCGAACGCGAATAGATACTGACGCTGCGATATTCCTTGAGCAGCGATTTCGCCGAGAGCGGCGCTTCGGGGAATTTCCACGCCTGTAACTCTGCGGCGTCTTTGGGATCGCTCAGTGGCGTACGCAACTGGTACTCGTTGCCACGGATGAAGAACTCCATCGGACTGTTCGTGCGGAATGGCTTCGATTGCATCCGCAGTCTCTTGATGTCCTGCGCGGCCGTGGCGCCAGTCAGCATTTCGAGCAGGTTTTTTAGCGCGGCGCCTTCGACCGGCTTACCGTCGATCTGAACCGTTCCCCCTTCTGCCTTCACTTGCTGAAACAACTTGGAATCTCGCTCCAGATCATCTGCTTGTTTCTGTGCAAATCGGCAATGCGCCTCGGTCGTCTCGTAGTGATGAACGCATTGCAGATGCAATTGCGAGAGTTTCGCTTTATTCTCACGGTGAATCTTGAGAACTGCCTCGGCCGTGGGTAGATCGGCCGCCAGGGCGACTGCTGAGCGCAAGCTGCACAGCACTATTAGAACTAGGCCGAACGCTCGGAATCGTCGCATCGCCATTCTCCGGTCTAAGGCCGCAAACCGGGCGGATGATACGAGAATCCTTCGGCTGGGGTAAAGAGCATCCCCAACGCGGGCGCCAGCAATACGAACCGCTGGCGCCCAGGCGTCTTGAGTGAAAGTAGCCGCGAGCGTTCTTGCGACAGTCGCTGCCGGCGAGCGGCTTAAGTCATGCGTTGCAACACCGGGAGCGCAATCAGGCGTGGCGCGAGCCCTCATCCGGCGTGCTGACGCACGCCACCTTCTCCCCAGGGGAGAAGGGCGGGCAATCGCTCCCGTACATATTCTTCCTCAAGCCTCAAGCCCCAGGCCTCACGCCTTCCCTACTGCGGCAGGCGGAATTTCTCGACGACTGGGAAGTCGCTCGAGCAGGCCTTCATGAACTCGACCAGGTCCTTCTTGTCCTGGTCCGATAGTTCGAGCTTCTTGATCTTGGGATCGAGGCTGGCGTTGGCGTAGCCTCCCTTGGAGTACCACTCGACGACGTCTTCCAGCGTCTTCTGGCTGCCATCGTGCATATACGGGGCGCTCGTGGCCACGTTGCGAATTGTTGGCGTTTTGAACGCGCCTTTGTGCTTCTCATCCTTCGAGATCACGAATAAGCCGTGGTCCGGTTCGCCCGCCTCGAGGCCAACGCCCAGATTGTGGTACAGCTCATCCGTCAGGTTGGCGCCGACGTGGCAGGCCGTGCAGCCACCTTTTTCGCCGAAGAAAATGTCGCGACCGCGCTTGGCGGAGTCGCTCATCTTGTGCGTCTCGGCCAGGGCCTTGGCCTTGGTGTACTCGGCGAACAGATCAGGATCGTCCTTCTCAAGTTCTTTTTCGTCGACCTCGCCGTAGGAGCGGAGTTTTTCGTTGTAGTCGTACGGCGCTGGCGAAGTGACCAGCACGCGCTCAAAGCTGGCGATCGCCTTGCCGATGTTTTCGATCGTCACGGCGCTACCATCCTTGCCGTCAAAGATCTTGTCGAACTGTGCGACGTAGCCCGGAATGCCCTTCACGGTCTCCACGGCTTTTTCATGCGTGTTGGCCATTTCAATCGGATTGGCGATCGGTCCGATGGCCTGTTCTTCGAGCGAACCGGCCCGTCCGTCCCAGAATTGCTTGTCACTCAAGATGCGGTTGTACGCGACCGGTGAGTTGCGACCGCCCGTTTGCCCCTTCACTCCCACGCCAAACTGCGTGTGGGCGGCGTAACCTTCGTCCGGGTTGTGGCAGCTCGCGCAGCTCACGGTGTTATCAGCCGAGAGCCGCTTATCGAAATAAAGCTGCCGACCGAGTTCGATCTTGCCGCGGGTCAGTGGGTTTTCCTTCAAGCCCTTGATGTTCTGAATGCCCGAGTCGAGACCGACAGGCAATTCAATCAACAGGACTTCGTTTGTCTTGGGATCCGCCAGCCAGGCGGTGATTTGCTCCATCGTCAACTCGCCGCCGCCGGGGATGCCATCCGTCAGTTCGGGATCGCCCAGGATCACCTTGCCGGTGTCTGGACCTGGTTCGGCGGTGATGGCGTCCGACTTTTTCTCCGCGGCATTGTCGGCAGGCTTATCCGCTACGGCAGTTTTGGCGTCTTCACTCTTTGCGGCCGGAGTTTCCGTGTTTTTAGCGTCGTCCTTCGTAGCGGCCTTGGCGGAGTCTACCTTCTTGGCGTCTTTGCCAGCCTTGGCCTGCTTGGTCGTCTCGGAGCAGCCGCTCACACAGAAGAGCACTCCGCAGACAATCGCAATCGCGGTCCATTTTGCATCAAAGCCAAATCGCATGTTGTTCCCTGTAGGGTAGAAGAAAATTCTTGGGCGCCCGTGGGGCGGCAGTTTGAAAAATTGAAAGGTGGCGACCCAAGGGGCCCGCGCCCGGTCGGCCACTACTGACAAGTATCGGAAAATCTTTGGGCCACTTCAAGCGGCCTGGGAGTGGCAACCCAGGAGAAGTGCAACGCCCCGGGGTCTGACTCGTTTTTCGGCGAGACGATCTTCTTTCCTGGCAAAAACGTTGGCCGAAACATGTGCCTGACCCGCTTCCTCAGTCTTTGTAATCCTCGTAGGTGGGGCCCGGTGGCGCTGCGAAATCCTGTTGTGGCCGGGGTCTTTGACCCAGGACCGCCAGGTCCGACGTCTGTCCGCATAGCTCCCGCCTCAACGAGGCCGGCTAAAGACGATCCTGGTCCCACAACCGAAATCGAATGGCCCAATTAACAGCGCATCAGTTCGGCGTTGGCGAACCAAAGGAGCTCTCCGGCGCCGGCGGAGACTTCTCCGGCGAATTGCACCGCCGCGACGGCGCCTTTGTCAAAGCAAATCTGGCAGGCCGAGTCCCCAATCAGGGCGCCGGTCAACATCTCGACGTCTGGAGCGTGACCAACCCAGGCGACGTCTTTTGCCGATTGACTATTGGTCCAATCCAACAGCGACTGCAATTGGCTTCCCGGCGAAAGCGCGGGGAGCACGTTCAAGGACGGATGGGCCGGGCAGACTTCCGAGATCACCGCAGCGGTTTGCTCAGCCCGCACCAGTGGGCTGGTCGCCACGACTGCTGGGTCGAATCCCCGCTTGGCCAACTTTTTGACCAGCTTCTGAAAACGCTTTCGTCCCTTCTCGGTCAATGGTCGCTCGTCATCGTTCGAGTAAGCCGGGTCACCCGACTGCCCAGCCCACGCGTGTCGCACAATATAAACAATCATGATGTGCCTCTCCCGAGTGAGTCTGTCGCGTTGCCACAGCATACCTCTCGTGTGCCACTGGCTCCGCCAGTGCTTGGAACCATATCAATCACCGGCTTGGCACTGGCAGAGCCAGTGGCACACGATTCAGCAGTTGAAATGACGCAGAACACTATCGCGAGCGCCACAAGACTCGGTCTTCGATCCCGAGCGTTGTCTGCAGCTCAGCAATATCGCGGCGAAAGCGGTGGGCGTCCTTTGAGTAGCCGGCCGTGGGGCGCAGCTCCGGCATGTGGCGGCCCCAATAGTCATTGAACGCCCGCATCGCCAGCTCGCGCAGATACTTGGCCGTCATCGAGGCGAGCGCCGTTGGCGCCCATTTCTCGCCTTTGCAGCGGAAGCAAATCGTGGCGTGGGGCGCGTCCGGTCCAAAGGCGTAGCGGCTTTCGTTACGTCCTTCGCGCTCGACGCGGATCAGCCACTCCGGAAAATAATGCTGAAGCAGGCCGGCATAATGGTTGCGGCCGCCGTGCTTGTCGCAAATCACCGAAACCCGTCCGCCGGCCAGAGGCGCCATTGTCTCGGAGAGCAATTCCAAAGTGACGGCCGAGAGCGCGTCGCTCTTGTTGCCGTACGTTTCTATCAACTGATTGAACTGCTCCGGAAAAACCGCTCGTCCGCGGATCGCCAACAGGCGAACGCCGCTGCGCGCGAATTCCTTTTGCAATCGGCCGGCTGTGTCTGCGATCTCTTCGACCAGTGCTGAGAGCGGCAGCGCCGCCTCGTAGTCGGCGTGCCAGGGGGCGGGGTCCAGTTCGTCACACTCGCCAGGGCAGAGCGACTGAAACGCCTCGTGCCAGGTCATTGGTCGAGCGTCCAGCGTGGCCAGCGCGGCCAGGACGCCGTGTTCCAACTGTCCAATGCCCCGGTCCGTTGAGTAAAGGACCTTCGAATCGCTGATGGGCAGCCGCTTGCGCGCGGTTGGGCTGGTCGGCGGACGGCGGCAGATCGCCCGACTCAGACGTTTATAAAGACAGACGTCGACGGCGTCCGGGCCCTCCTCGTCGGGCAGTTCCCACACCGTGGCCGCTACGACTAACGGACCGAGGTTCGGCCCGTAACCAGCTTCATCGGTCCCAATCAGATATCGCATGGGGCGCCGTGGGGCAAAGAGCGAGGACCAGAGGAAGAAACGATTCCGTTAACAAGCCAACAGCGGCTGTTGGTCGGGCGAGCCGCCACCAAGCTTGATAGCCGAAGCGCCTGGGAAAGACAACCAGCCGGCGCCGTTTGGTAGACCGCCAAAATCGGGCCTGCTATCGTGCTCCGCCCCAGTTGCCCAACCGCCCTCCATTTGGCACGATGGTGCCTTGCGATTAAGCCCTCTCCGGGGGCCGCCGCGGCGGTCCGTTTCACCCCGCCCACTCCACACCGTTACAGAGACATAGAGCCACGCCATGACTGCATTTCCCGAAGTCGAAAAGATCTGCTACGAAGGGCCGACGTCGAAGAATCCGCTCGCCTTTCACCACTACAAGGCCGACGAGAAGATCGAAGGCAAGACGATGCAGGATCATTTCCGCTTCAGCGTGGCCTATTGGCACACGTTCCGGGGCGCCGGCGCTGATCCGTTTGGCCCTGGCACCGCGTTGCGACCTTGGGAAGCGGCGACCGATTCCGTCGAGAACGCGGTCAACCGCGTCCATGTCGCCTTTGAGTTCATGGAAAAGCTCGGCGTTCCGTACTATTGCTTCCATGACCGCGACGTCTCGCCCGAAGGGGCCACGCTGGCCGAAAGCAACAAAAACCTGGACGTGATCGCCAAGGCGCTGAAAGAAGAGCAACAGCGGACCGGCATCAAGCTCCTCTGGGGCACGGCCAACCTGTTCAGCAACCCGCGATACATGCACGGGGCCGCCACCAGCTGCAACGCAGACTCCTTCGCGTTCGCCGCGGCCCAGGTCAAAAAGGCACTCGAAGTCACCAAGGAGCTCGGCGGCGAGGGGTACACGTTCTGGGGTGGCCGCGAAGGCTATCAGAACCTGTGGAACACCGACATGAAGCGCGAAGTCGACCACCTGGGCCGATTTATGCATTTGGCCGTCGATTACGCCCGCCAGATCGGTTTCACCGGGCAGTTCTACTTCGAGCCGAAGCCGAAGGAGCCGACCAAGCACCAGTACGACTTCGACGTTGCCGCCTGCATCAACTTCCTCCGCGCTTACGGCCTGGAGAAAGACATCAAGATGAACATCGAAGCCAACCACGCCACGCTGGCCGGTCACTCTATGCACCATGAGCTGGAATACGCCGCCATGCAGGGCTTTTTGGGCTCGGTCGACGCCAACTACGGCGACCTGATGCTGGGCTGGGACACGGATCAAT
>Ga0268266_10000820_pt1 | contig 40665 bp, 33 predicted proteins | sample KBSS13metaG_FD_190356 | JGI IMG/M metagenome (GOLD analysis project Ga0268266, IMG submission 190356) | Switchgrass rhizosphere microbial communities from Kellogg Biological Station, Michigan, USA - KBS S1-3 metaG (SPAdes) (version 2) | ecosystem: Host-associated > Plants > Roots > Rhizosphere...
TGGGTTGAACCGGGCGCCCCAGCTTGGGTTATTGGCATTTCAACGGACCGGCAGCGGCGCGCAAACTGCAATGCGCGAGCCCGCTGCCAGTTCCCCGCCGGTCAGGCCGTCGCCTGTTTGACCACCACGGCGGCAAAACGCTCCGCGGCGCCGTTGGCATGAGCGAAAAAGAGGGAGGGCTCGGTCAATTCGAGCTCGAGCAGGGTCGGAGCGCCTTGGCTATCCCGGATGAGGTCGATCCGGGCATACAGGGGCGCCTCGTATGGCAGGGCTGCCAGGACCTGCTCGGCCACCCGGAGCTCGTCGGCCCCGGGAGTACGCGGGGTAATCTTCTCGAGGGCAAACAAACCGATGGCGGGCGCAGCCGTCGACCCGGATGCCAGGATCGGTCCTTTGCGAATGGCGTGGCTGAAGCGGCCGGCGAAGAACATGAGGGCCGTCTCCCCGTCCGTGTCGACGCTCTCCAGGTAGGGTTGTAACAACACACTACGCCCGGCATTCAACAGCCGTTGCGCCTGAGTCAAAGCTGGACCCACCTGCGTACGTGCGTGGCGTTGGGTGTCGCGTGATCCGGCGCTTACCGCCGGCTTCACAACGAATTCGTTGGCTGTGTGACTGGTCAGGAACGCACCCAAGACGTGCTCGACATTCTCCCCAGGCTCGATGAACGTGCTCGGCACGACCGGGACGCCGGCCCGTGCGAGCTCTGAGAGATAGTGTTTGTCGGTATTCCACCGAACGACCCGTGGCGGGTTCAGTAACTTCGTCTGACTTCCAGCTGAATCGACCCAGAACAGGAACTCGCCCAGCCGATCGGTGTAGTCCCAGGTCGAGCGCAGGAGGGCCAGGTCGAACGAAGCCCAGGGTGCCTGGGGGTCATCCCAGTCCACGACCCGTGTTTCCAGCCCCGCTGCACGCAGCGCTGCCTCGAGCGGCGGCAAATCCTCATCGAGCCCACGAGCTTCGCGGGCGGTCACCAGCGCGACGACTGCGGTCACTCCCGGATCCCACTACCGCGGTTCATCAGCATCACAGCCGTGGCGAACAGCGCCGCCGCCGCCACGACCATCAGCGTGAAGGCTACCCGGATGTCGACATCCGAGTGGCCAAGAAAGCCGAAGCGGAAGGCGTTCACCATGTGAAGGATCGGGTTTACGAAGGACAGTTTCTGCGCCCATTCCGGTAGCAGCGAGATGGAATAGAACACGCCGCCGAAATACGTGAGCGGCGTGAGGATGAAGGTCGGAATCCAGTTCACCTGGTCGAAATTCTTCGCGTACAGGGCGTTCAGGAAACCGCCCCAGGCGAAGGTGATCGAGGTGAGCAACTCGGCCGCGACGATAATCAGGAAGTGTTGGATGTGCAGGTGGGTGAACAGCAACGACACGATCGTCACCCCGGCACCGACCAGCAGGCCGCGCACCACGCCGCCGGCCACGTATCCGGACACGATGACCCAGCTCGGCAGCGGGGAGACCAACATCTCCTCCAGGTGCTTGCCGAACTTCGCCCCGAAGAACGATGACACGACGTTCGAGTAAGAGTTCTGGATGACGGCCATCATGATGAGGCCGGGGGCGATGTACTGCATGTAGTCGTAGCCGCCCATCGGGCCGACACGCCGGCCGATGAGGCTGCCGAAGATCACGAAATACAAGGTGGCGGTTACCGCCGAGGGCACGACCGTCTGACCCCAGATGCGGATGATGCGGCCGTATTCGCGGATGACGATGGTCTTGAAGCCGATCCAACGGATGACACCGAGATTGATCGGCGGGGCGACGGCTTCCTGGGCGACGGTACTCATCAGGAGCGGCCTCCCTGGGCGCGCGCGGGCGCTGCTACCGCCGGATTGGCGCCGTTGTAGCCGTTTTTCTCGATCAGGCGCATGAAGATCTCCTCGAGACGGTTCACCTTGTTGCGCATGCTCAGTACTTCGATGCCGAGCGAGGACAACCGGGCGAACACGTCATTGAGGTTCTGCTCTTTGGCCGTCTCTACCTCGAGCGTGTGGTTGTCGATGAGCACCACGTCGTAACCGTCGAGCTTCGGTGCGGCCGCCAGGGAATCACGCAGGTTGAGCACGAACGTCTCGGTGTTGAGTTTGCGCAGCAGGCTGCTCATACGGTCGCGCTCGACGATCTGGCCGCCATTGATGATCGCAATGTTGCGGCACAACGTCTCCGCCTCCTCGAGGTAGTGCGTCGTCAGGATGATCGTGGTGCCCTGCTCGTTGATCTCGCGCAGGAAGTCCCACATCGAGCGGCGGATCTCGATGTCCACGCCAGCCGTCGGCTCGTCGAGGATCAGTAGCCTGGGCTCGTGCACGAGCGCGCGCGCAATCATCAGGCGACGCTTCATGCCGCCCGAGAGGCCACGCGCCATCGTGTTGCGCTTGTCCCATAGCTGCAGTTGCTTCAGGTACTTCTCGGCGCGCTCGCGGGCCACCGCACGAGGAATTCCGTAGAAACCCGCCTGGTTGACCACGATAGTGTGGGGCGTCTCGAACTGGTTGAAGTTGAGCTCTTGCGGGACGACCCCGATGCAGGCCTTGGCGGCCTCGAGCTCCCGGTCGATGTCATGGCCGAAAACACTCACCTGGCCGCCGGTCTTGTTGACCAGGGAGGTGACGATTCCGATCAGGGTCGTCTTGCCGGCGCCGTTGGGACCCAGGAGCGCGAAGAAATCGCCCTGCTCGACGTCGAGGTCGATGCCCTTGAGCGCCTGGACCCCGTTTTTGTAGGTCTTCGTAAGTCCGCGAACTGACAGTGCATTCATGGTTCGAGAGGATCGGACCTCCGGCGCGCACGCGCAAGTTCGGCGCGGCGGCCGGGGGAATCACTTTGGTTCAGGGTATTTCAGCGCGACCGCGTGAGGCCAAACAATGCCTCAGCGGGGGTATTGACGCTGGCCGGGCGGGACGCCTCGACCTTTGAGGGGCCGATCAGGCGACGACGGTTGCGGTCTTCAGAGCGTCCTGCGCGACCTTCACGCGGGTGCGCCAGACTTCGTACGGATCCCAGCCGGAAGTCGGCTGAATAGCGCTGAGGAACTCATCGTTCGCCGCAGCAGGTGGCCGTGGATCGGCCAGAAGGCTTTCCACTTCCAGAGACGTTTTCATTTTCGAACCCTTCATCTTCAATTTTGTTCTATGCCCGCCGGATTTTTCCCTGATCCGACGTGGGGCCGAGATTTTAGTCCCGCCACTATTAAAGGGAAGTGACCCTTTCGTTGTATTTATGTCACCTGTGAGCTAGTTCGCAAAATACCGAGCCAGATACTCCTCGAATGTTCCGCGGTCGCTCGCCTCGATCTCGCGCTGCTTCGCGAGCGACCCTTCCGCCTCGCGTGCGAACTCGACGAGGCGGTCCTCGTTAGGGGGGTACAGGTCGAGAAAATAGCCTTTGTGGGTCGCGGACATGCGCAGGGCGAGATCAAAAAAGGACTCGCCCGTCGTGGTGAGTTCCTCCATCAACCGCGCGGAAGGCGTCCGAGCTACGTCCTGCAGCTTGGCCGCCTGCGTGGCCAAGGCCGCGGAATAGGGACGAGTCGGATCCCCACGATCCAGGATTTCACATATTCCTGTCATTGAATCCAGCAGCTCCCGCGCCCAATCCGCCATGGGAACATCTTCTCCTTCGCGCCACAGCGTGAGGCCGGGCTCACGTCCGCGCCTTGCCACTGTCACGTGATTTTTGTCGAGGGCGCTCTGTTCGGACTCACCGATCGGCGGGCTCTCCTTGAGCAGACACAGGGCCAGAAAGGCCTCCAGGAAGCGCAGCTTGTTTTGATTGACACCAACCGGATCGAACGCACTCACATCGAGCGCTCGAACTTCGACGTACTCGACACCCGCGCGCTGCAGGGCCTTGGTGGGTCGTTCGCCCGAGCGTGCGACCCGCTTCGGGCGAATGAAGCTGTAGTACTCGTTCTCGATCTGCAGGATGTTGGCATTGAGTTGACGATACTCGCCGTCAACTTTCACACCGAGGGCCTCGTAAGGAGGATGCGGTGTCATGATCGCGTGCGTCAGGTCGCGCACGTACTCTTCGAGGCTGTTGACGGATACGGCCAGTCCCGCCTGGTTGCGATTGCGATACCCGACATCGCTCATGCGCAGGCTGGTGGCATAGGGTTCATAGGCGGTGTTGCTCGTGAGCTCCGGCAACTCGAAATCACGGCCTTTGAGGAAGGATTTGCACACGACCGGCGAGACGCCGAACAGGTACAACACGATCCAACCGAAGCGACGGTAGTTACGCAGCAGGTCGAAGTAACGCGCCGAGACGAACTGTGCGCCGTGGTCGTGCGACTTGACGATGTCCGCGTAGACCTCCCAGAAGGGGAGCGGGAAAGAGTAGTTGAAATGCACCCCGGAGATGGCCTGCATCATGCGGCCATAGCGCAACCCCAGGCCGCGGCGGTAAATGGATTTCATCTGCCCGACGTGCGAGTTGCCGAACTGCGCGATCGGAATGTCCTCATCGCGCTGGATGGCGCCGGGCATGCTGGTCGCCCACAGCAACTCCTCGTCGAGATGACGATAGACGAACTGGTGCAGATCGAGCAGGTACTGCAACAGCTCCCAGCTCGTGGTGAACGCGGGCGTCACCAGCTCGATGAGGCTCTCCGAGTAGTCGGTCGTGATGTTCTCGTTCGTGAGGGCCGAGCCCAGCTTGCGCGGGTGCGGCGTCTGCGCGAGCGCACCCGAGGGCATGACCCTCAGGGACTCTTTCTCGACGCCCTTACGGCCACCCTGCAAGATCTGCGGCTGGCCGCCGTTGACCAGCGCGGCGAGGCGCCGCTCGAAAGTGCGATCGATCCCGAATCTGCTCATGACCCCCAGCCCGATGAGTTCAAAATGGCGCCCCTCTATGTGGAGCCTATCTCAATAATGGTCGTCTACTGCGGCCGCCCCTCATCGGCAGCTTTCGACGATCCTTTCGCTTACATAGTCCCCGCTATGCGCGCGAAACGATCGTCGAAATCTGCTCGATGAGGGTCGCCCTCGTAACGACGCCCCTTACTGAGATAGGCTCCAACTTGTTGTTCAGCCACCGTTTAGGCATCTTGCCGTTTTGCAGGTCGCTCGCGCAATTGCCGTAAAGAGAGAGACGCATGATTGGAATCATTGGTGGCACAGGCCTGTATCGAATGGAAGCACTGCGCGTAACACAAACGCGCGAGGTGACCACTCCGTTCGGACCGCCGTCATCGCCCATAGTGCTGGGGGTCCTGGCTGGCCGCGAGGTGGCCTTTCTCGCCCGGCACGGCCTGCACCATGACCTGCTGCCGAGCGAAATCAATTTCCGCGCCAACATCTGGGCATTGAAAAGTGTCGGCGCCCGGACCGTCATCGGGGTCTCGGCGGTCGGCAGCCTGCGGGAGGAAATCCGCCCCGGCGACATCTCTCTGCCGTCGCAATATGTCGACTTCACCAAGGGTGTCCGGGCCGCCAGCTTTTTCGGCGGCGGCATCGTGGCTCACGTCTCCACGGCGCAGCCGGTTTGCCGCTCCACTTCCGAGCTCATCGCCCGGGTCGCCCGTTCCCTCGGGACGCCGGTCCACGAGAACAAAACCTACGCCTGTGTCGAAGGTCCGCGCCTGGGTACCCGGGCTGAGAGTTTCTTCCTGCGCACCGCGGGGGCGGACCTCGTCGGGATGACGAATGTTCCCGAAGCCTTCCTCGCGGTGGAGGCCCAGGTTGGGTATTGCACGATCTCACTGGCTACCGATTATGACTGCTGGCTGGACGACGCCAGTCAACATGTCTCCGCCGAGGCAGTGATCTCGCTCTTCCACAAGAACCTGGGGCGGGTGCAACAACTCATCGCTGGCGCCGTGGCTGAGTATGTGGAGGACGAGTCACGGCCGTGCCGGCATGCGCTGAAGACTGCCATCGTCACGCCGCGAGAGCAGATGACGGATGCGCAGAAGAAGATCGTGGACTTCCTGCTCGTGTGAGACGTTAGCGTAGTCTGACGTCGCATCCTCACGCAGTTTGCGCGCGCGAACTTCGCGCGCGCTATCCGTAGTGTTGGTTTTAAAAACGCCTCGCACAGCCTCGCGTTGTGGCTTTAAGATTGCGGGCGTGTTGACACTCACTGTTCAATCTCATGGCGTTCTCGTCGCCGGCTGGCGTCGACGCATTTGTTGAAGCCGGAGCCTGTGAATCCGGCGCTCGCCGGGCTTACGACCAACGAGCATTTATGCATGTCGTTGGCCCGACACGTCGGTCTCGTCGCGGCACCGACGCAGCTGATCCACCTCCCCGAGCCGGTGTTGATGGTGCAGCGGTTCGATCGAAGGCGCGCGGGTCACGATATTCGGCGCGTTCATTGCATCGACGGATGCCAGGTGCTTGGCCTGCCTGTTGGCATGAAGTACGAGCGGCCGTTTGGAAATGGTGAGCACGTCCGGCACATACGCGATGGCGCCAGCCTGCCCCGTTTGTTTGCTTCGTTGCATCGGCACGCGTGGGTGGCCGCCACAGAGCGCATGGCGCTGTTGCGCTGGGTGATCTTTCAAGTGCTCATTGGCAACGTGGATGCGCACGCGAAGAATCTATCTTTCTTCCAATCAGTGCGCGGCCTCGCCGTGGCGCCCGCTTACGATCTGGTCTGTGGCCTCGTTTACGCACAGCAGGGGTTCGAGGATACGTTCGCGATGGCCATTGGCGATGGATTCGCGCCACACGCCCTGACCCCTTATGACTGGGCGCGGTTTGCAATCGACTGCGGGATAGCACCGGGTGTTGTTTGTCGTGAAATCAACCGGCTGGCGCGCGAGTGCCTGGAGCATTTGTCATCGGTCGCCCAAGTCGTGCACGAGGAGGGCGGGAGTTCCGCGATGATCGAGCGCGTTTGCGGTGTGATCGAGCGGCAGGCGGAGCGCGCTTTGGCCGCAGCGCCGTTTATTCCTACAGCGGCGCGCGAGGAGCTGCCGCGGGCCGCTGGATAGCTCCTGCAGACGCGGGCTGCAGGAGGAGGCCGGTCTTTTCTCGGTGGGCGACCGTCATGTCGTTGCTGTTGACCATGCCCGCGCGCCAGAGGATCTGGAGAGCTGGTCGACGCTGTTGGTATCACCGCAGTCCTGCTATACTGTACACATAACCAGTTCTCGAGAAGTCATCATGGACGACGCTCATGTACGCGAACAGCGAGTGGCCAGCCTGCGCGAGTTGGCGGCTCAGATTACCGAGTTGGCTGGACACCTCAACGCTGCGCACTATCGCTGGTTGTCATTGATTGCTGAGTTCGATCGGCGCCACGGTTGGTCGGACGGCTCGACACAGTCGTGTGCGCACTGGCTGAACTGGCAGTGCGGAATTGATCTCGGAGCGGCGCGTGAGAAAGTGCGTGTGGCGCACGCATTGGAGAAACTCCCGCGAATCGCCGCGGCGATGGCGCACGGAAAATTGAGCTACTCTAAGGTACGGGCGCTGACTCGCGTAGCTTGCGAGAAGACGGAGGAGTATTTCCTGAGCATCGCCTTACACGGCACCGCCTCTCATGTGGAGAAGCTGGTGCGCTGTTATCGGCGGGCACAGGAGTCGGAAGAGCTTTCTCGAGAAGCCCAACAGCAAGCCGCCCGAAAGGTCAGCTACTTCTATGATGAAGACGGCTCGCTGATACTCAAAGCGCGACTGCCGGCAGAAATCGGTACCTTGGTGATCAAGGCACTGGATGTGGCGGTGACTGATCCGGCGGTGAGCGACGTTTCCGCGGAAACTGCTACCAAACAAACTGCCGCCGGCATGGTCGTGACTATCTCCGAGGAGACACCTTCCTGGGGAGCCCGGCGTGCCGATGCTCTGGGGCGGATTGCGGAAAGTTTCCTACAGCATGGCGCGGGGGCGCTGAGCGGCGGCGACCGCCAACAGATTGTGATCCACGTGGACGCAGAGACACTGCGCGAGGGTTGCGCGGGACGTTGTGAGCTCGAGGACGGGCCGTCCCTCCCGGCGGAGACCGTACGTCGTCTGGCCTGCGACGCCAGTATCGTCAGCGTCCTCGAGGACGCGGAAGGGGAGCCGCTCAATGTCGGGCGCAAGACGAGGAGTATCCCACCAGCGCTGCGCCGCGCGCTCAACGCACGCGATCGTGGCTGTCGATTTCCAGGGTGCTCGAACACCCGCCACGTAGACGCGCACCACGTGCGCCACTGGTCGAATGGAGGAGAGACCAAGCTGTCGAACCTCGTTCAACTGTGCCGCTTTCATCACCGTCAGGTGCACGAGGGCAGAGTGGTCGTGCAAACCCTCGATGACGGCGCACTACGCTTTGTCAGACCTGACGGAGAGTCTTTCGACAGCGTCGCACCCGAGCACACCCACCCGTTGTCCGACTGGCAGCAACTGCCGGTCGAACACGCGCGACAAGGCATCCGCATCGATAAGAACACTGCAGCTACGGGTTGGCGTGGCGAGACGATGGACTACGGACTCGCGATCGAAGTCCTCCTGCAACACGCCAGGCGTGACAGGCGCGTTTCTGCGGAAACGCACTAGCACGAACTTTCACTGGCGATCTCCCCGCTACGATTTAGATATGGCGACAAACCTGAACACCAGATCTATAGCCCAGATTGAGGGGCTTGAGTCGGTCGATGAAGCCCGCAAGTCGCGGCGCCGCGCCTCAATTCACTACCGACACCTCAACCTTCCCACTCCGCCTCTCAACGCTCACCCCAACGGCCCCCGACGTATGCCCATGCAGCGTCAAATCAACACTCCCCTCCCCAACCTCCAGCCCCCGCACCGTGAGCCGCTCGATATCCGCCGGCAGCCGCGGATACCGAAACGCAACCTGCCCAAGCGTCGCGTCAACCGTCAACCCCAGGCACGCCTGCAACATCATGAACACCGCCCCCGCCGACCAGGCCTGCGGCGCGCAGGCAACGGGATAACTCGTAGGCGCCTTGCCCTCGCGCCGTCGGAACCCGCAGAACAACTCCGGCAACCGCCCCGCCTCGAAATGCGCCGAAGCCTCCAGTTGTGCACTGAAAATCCGCAGCGCCAGCTCCTTGTCCGGCGATCCCGACAGCCCCAGGGCCAACAAGGCATTATCATGCGGCCAGATCGAGCCGTTGTGATACGCCATCGGGTTGTAGCGTACTTCCCGATCGGCGAGGGTGCGAACACCCCAACCCGTGAAGAACGTTTCATCCCCGAGCGTTTTGGCAATGGTGGCAACGCGCCCTTCCGGCGCGATACCGGTGAACAGGCAATGCCCCGCGTTTGACGTCCTCACGCGGCAAGGCTGCTTCTTCCCATCGAGCGCCAACGCATACAGCCCCATCTCTTCGCACCAGAACTGCTTGTCGAAGCGCTCGCGAAACGTCACCGCTCTCTCGCGCAGCTCGTTTGCCAGAGTGGCATGACCGAGTGCGCGCCCCAGATCGGCCGCCGCCAGGCGCGCCGCATAGGTGTAAGCCTGCACCTCACACAGCGCACTCGGCCCTTCCGCAAGACTGCCATCCTCATGGAAGACCGCGTCGTGCGAGTCCTTCCAAGCCTGCTGCGCCAGCCCGTGGCGCGAGCGCCGTTGGTATTCGATGAAGCCATCCCCGTCGACATCGCCGTACTTGTCGAGCCATTCGAGCGCAGCCACGACGTTGCGCCAGATGCCTGCGATGAACGGGAGATCGCCTGTGCGGCGCCAGTAGGCGCCAGCCAACACCACGAACAACGGGGTGGCATCGACACTCCCGTAGTAGCGTCCGAAGGGAATCTCGCCCAGGGCCGCCATCTCGCCGTGCCGCGCTTCATGAAGTATTTTGCCGGGCTCCGCGTCATGCTCGGGATCCTGGCGAGTGGACTGCGTGGCGGCGAGAAAAGACAACACCCCGCGTGCGACATTCGGCGATAGCCACAAGCACTCCAGCGCCGTAATGATCCCGTCCCGACCGAAGGTCGTGTCGAACCACGGCAGGCCCGCTGCGGGATAAATTCCCTCCGGCGTGGTGCTCAGCAACATGTTGAGATCGGTAGTCGAGCGCTCGATCCAGGCACCCAGGCGTGCGTGCGGTGTAACGATCTTGCCCTCGAGCCGTTTGCCCTCTTTGCGGGCCCGCTCCGCCAGGGCGACGGCTCCGTCGTACGACATCGCCCGCTGCCGCTGGGTCTCGGTCTGGCATGAGATCGTGATCTCGAATATCTGTTCGCTGTGCCCCTCCAGTTGCGCGCTCAGTCGCAGCGCGGTCCCGGTAACGCTCTCCGGAGGTGGCTGACACTCGACACGCGTGCGCCGCACCACGCCGTCGAGACCCACATACGCAAGTTCCACAGAATCTGCGGCCACGAGCGGCTCTGCTACGCGGCCACGACGCGCGCGCTGCTGGCCTCGGATTTCGAAGATGTCCGCGTAGTCGGCCGAGAGTTCCAGGGACAGGGCAATGTTGAGTGGCGTCAGGGTGAAGTTACGGACGTGGATGCGCTCGTGACAGGTGCCTTGCCAGAGAACTTTCGAGCGGTAAATGTGGAGACTGCCCCGTTGCAGAATCTGACCGCCGCCCAGGTCGATGTCAGGGTTGGTGAGGTCGACACTGAGGAGGAGACCATCCTGACGCACCGCGGAATCCAGCAGCAGGGGTCGGGCGCCGGCAATCCGCAACGCGAATTGCGACAGGAAACGCGTGCCTTCGCAAAAGAGACCTTCCTCGCGGCGCGCCCCCGCCGCGATATCGCCAAACTCGTTGAACAGGCCGAGCGTGTCATCCTGTTTCAGGACACGCGTGCGCTCAGGCACCGGAACTTCCTGAGCGAGGATGTAGTACTCGCTCCCGGCCACGGCCAGGCTTTCAACAGACAACGTTGCTCTCCCCATTATGTAAAAATCGCATGAAACCCGCTCGGCCCGCACGCGGCACCGCGACGGGACTGCGGCGTGCTACGCAAGACATGAGCTGCCACGCCAGCTCTTCGGTCAGGAGAGGTCGCCACGCGTTCCCGGCCTCCAAAGAGGCGTCGAGGGGATTGATTCGTAAGGCGGCGCGACTTGAGCTATGCATATGGGTTGGGACGGGACCGCCATGCCCTTGCACTGAGCAATCCTTGTACCCATTGTCAGTGTTCCGCACCTGGCCCCAGCAACCCCCATGAAAAATCTTTTCACCTCACTTTTCAGGAGCTTAGGATCGCCGCGCGGCACTGCCACGCTGGCGGTGCCGGCAGTTCCGGGACGCGAGGCGGTGCGGGCCACAACCTTGGGGAACGGCATGCGGGTCATCGTCTGGCCGGTGCACGACATCCCCAACGTCGCCCTGTACAACTGGGTTCGCGCGGGCAGCCGTAACGAGGCGCCCGGTATAACCGGGCTCGCACACTTCTTCGAGCACATGATGTTCAACGGCACCACCAGCCGGCAGCCGGGCGAGTTCGACCGTTTGATGGAGGCGCAAGGGGGCGCCAACAACGCTTTTACGAGCGATGACGTCACTTGCTACCAGGATTGGTTCCCGCGCGGGGCGCTCGATATCGTGTTCGATCTCGAGTCCGACCGCGTGGCGAATCTCGCCTTCGTGCCGGAGGTGATCGAGAGCGAGCGCGGTGTCGTGTCATCCGAGCGCCGGTTGCGCGTTGAAGACAATAACCCCGGTTTCCTGGGCGAGCAGGTCCAGGCGGCTGCGTTCGTCACGCATCCCTATCGCTTTCCGACGATCGGTTGGCCCGCGGATATCCAGGCGTGGCGCCGGACGGACCTGCAGGATTTCTTCAAGACCTATTACGCTCCCAACAATCTGACACTGGTGCTCGCGGGCGACCTGGTGCCGGAGCAGGTGTTTGCTCTCGCTCGGCAGTATTTCGAGCCCATTCCCCGGCAGGCAGCCCCGGCTCCGGTCCGGGACGTCGAGCCGGAGCAACTCGAGGAACGGGTGGTGGTGGTTCGCCGCAAGGCGCAGACACCGCTGCTGCAGTACGCCTACAAGGCACCCGCCGCGGCCGATCCCCGCGCGCCGGCGGTGAACCTGTTGTTGTCGATTCTCATCGATGGCGACGCTTCACGCCTGCATCGCTCGTTGGTGGAAGAGAAGGAGATCGCGATCGAGGTCAGTGGCCACTGGCAGGAAGGGTTCGATCCCGGCCTGTTGTGGTTGTACCTGGCGCTGCCTGAAGGTGCCGATCCCGACGAGGCACGCAAGGTGTTGGACGCTGAGTTGGCGGACGTCGTGCGCAATGGCGTAACGGCCGACGAGCTGTCGCGCGCCAAGAATCTCGCTGCCGCCGGCTTTTGGAAGAAACTCGCGACCATCGACGGCAAGGCCCAATTGCTCGGGGAATACGAGGTTTTCCACGGTGACTGGGCAAAGTTGTTCAATGCGCCGGCGCAGTTCGAAAAGGTCACACCCGCAGATATCCACGCCGTGGCGCGCGAGATCCTCGACACGAGACGACGCACCATCGGGGTCCTGGTTCCTGAAGAGGCGGCCACATGATCGGACGCTTCTTCCTCAAAATGGCCGCGGCAACCTCGAAGAGAACACCTCGGGGTCCTGGCACCGTGTTGGCGAAGGCCGGCGGCGGTGTGCACGTGCCCGCGCACGAGCGGTTCGTACTCGACAACGGCATAACACTCGTCATCGTTCCCCGAAACGATGTCCCGCTGGTCGCTTTCAATGCAGTCCTGCGCGGCGGGTCGTTGGGCGACAAGGCGGTGAAGCCGGGAGTTGCTTCGCTACTAGCGGGCTTGCTGGAGAAGGGCGCCGGTAAGCGCGACGCGTTTGCCTTCGCGGACGCAGTCGAGGGTGTTGGTGGAAGTTTCAGCGCCGCAGCCAATGCAGAATCCATCAGCGTCCGGGGACAGTTCCTCGCGCGCGACCAGCGCCTCATGCTGGACCTTCTGGCGGATGCCTTGATTCGTCCGCGCCTCGATGGCGGCGAGCTCGAGGCTCTGCGGGACCGCCACATCGAGATGATCAAGGCGGCGAAGGACGCCGACCCCTCCGAGCTCATCGGGCTGTACGGCCGGTCGTTCCTGTTTCACGGACATCCCTATGGGCGCCCCGTGATCGGCAGTGAAACCTCCCTGGCGGCTATCACCCAACAGGACGTAGCCGACTACTACGAGGCGAACTTCGGAGCCGATCGCCTGACGCTGGTGTTCGCCGGCGATGTTGATTCGACCTGGTTGCGACGGATGGTGGGCAAGCTATTCGGCCGTTGGAAGAAAGTCGCGACGCCCGTCCCGCGATTGCTCCCTGCGCAACGTTTCCACGGTCGCCAAGTGTTGCTCATTGACTCTCCTGGCTCCGTGCAGACCCATTTCTGGGTGGGTAACGTGGGCGTCGACCGCCAATATCCCCACCGTGCGGCACTCGATCTGGTGAACACGCTCTACGGCGGTCGTTTCACGTCGATCATCAACACCGAGCTGCGCATTAAGTCCGGTCTTTCCTACGGCGCTCGTTCGGGCTTCGCGCGCGGAACAGTGGCGGGAGAATTTGCGATTCATTCTTTTGCCGAGGCCGAAAACACCGGCAAAGCTCTCGACCTGACCCTGCAGACGCTCGATCGACTCAAACAAGAGGGTGTGACCGCAGAGATGCTCGAATCTGCGCGAGCCTATGTTCTCGGTCAGTATCCGCTGAACTTCGAGACGGCCGCCGATTGGGCGGCGGCGTTGGGGGAGATCGAGCTGTATGGTCTGGGAGCGGAATACATCGACAACTACGGTCCCGCCTTACGCAATGTGACGCTGCAGGATACCCGCCAGGTGATCGATGAGGCCTTCCCGTCGTCGGATGCCCTTGCCATGGTGTTGGTGGGAGATGCCGCGAAGATCCGCGAGCAGGTGACAGGCTACGGTGCGATCACCGATATGAAGCTCATGCAGCCGGTGTTCGATCCCGCCGCGCATGCCTGAGCTGCCGGACATCGCCGTCTACATTGAAGCTCTAGAGCAGCGCCTCCGCGGCGCCCGCCTCGAGTCGACACGTATATCCCATCCGTTCCTGCTGCGGACGTTCGATCCTCCGATCACCGCGCTGTACGGCAAGCATGTCGTCGGCTTCCGACGTCTGGGTAAACGAATAGCGATCGGTTTCGAGGGGGATCATTGGCTGGTGCTTCACCTCATGATCGCCGGCCGGCTGCATTGGCTCACGCCGGCCGCTGCCGCGAAGAAGGGACGCGCGGCGCTGGCCTATTTCGTGTTCGACACCGGAACCCTGACGCTCACCGAAGCGGGGACCAAACGTCGCGCCTCTGTGTACGTGTTCTCATCCAGCGACCAGCTCGAGCGAACCAATCCAGGTGGCTTGGAAGTTCTAGAGGCTTCGCTGGAAGAGTTCGCTTCGCGGCTACGCGCGGAAAATCACACGCTGAAGCGTTCGCTGACCGATCCGCGCACATTCAGTGGCATTGGCAACGCTTATTCGGACGAGATTCTGCATCGGGCCGGGCTTTCGCCTGTCGCGTTGACCCAAAAGCTCACACCGGAAGCGATCCACCGTCTGTACGATGCGATTCGCGTCGTGCTACCGGAGTGGACTGATCGGCTGCGGTCCGAGGCGGAGGGGGAATTTCCCGAGAAAGTCACGGCCTTCAGGCCGGAGATGGCCGTGCATGGCCGCTTCGGCAAACCCTGTCCCGTATGTGGAACGACAGTGCAGCGAATCCGCTACGCCGAAAATGAAACCAACTATTGTCCGCGCTGCCAGACAGACGGTCGCGTCCTGGCGGATCGCTCGCTGTCGCGTCTGCTGAAGGACGACTGGCCGCGGACGGTGGAGGAGTTGGAGGCATAGATCGTGTCTAGCGCGATCCCGCGCTTGGACTGCGCGGGATAACCGGAAGCGGAAGGCGAGGCGTTACTCGAGGGGGTCAAGTAGCGCCTCACCCCCCGCTCCAGTCAACCTTGCGGCACGAGACGCCGCGAGACCATTACATCGACATCAAGCCCGATCGAAAGTTCGATCGGAAGGGAGGCGGGAGACAGAACCAGCTCTCGAGGGGGTCAAGATCGGCTCCGTCTCCCGCTCCTTCAACTCAATCAGCGCTTCTCGGACACCGACACCTGCGCCACTGCATGCGACGGATGGCTCTGCAGCGCGGTGAGGTTCCTGGCGACGAATTCCGCCTTCGGAGCCACGGCTTGCGCCTTCTTCAGATCCGCTTCCGCGGCGGTCACATCATTCGTCGCCCAATTCAGAACCGCGCGGTTCGAGTAGGCGACCGCCAGGTATTCACGGTAGTCGCGACGGGCCCAGGACATCGACACGGGCAGGCTCGTGATTTCAGCTTGCGCCGCGTGCACGGCAGCGTCACACGCAGCGTGGGCCTCTTGCAACTTGCGCGTTACGGTGAGCGCAACACAGCGATTCGTGACGGCGCTCGCATTTTCGAGTGAGGTCTCATCGAAAGCGAGCTGACGCATCGCGAGCTGGTAGTCGCCATGGACGAGCGAGTAGCCCGAGGCGGTGTTGCTGAACGCGGTCAGTTCGAAGTGCGCGGCATCGGCAGCATACGCGGCAGAGCCGCCCAGCAGTGCGGCCGCCAAGGCAAGCTTGAGTGCCTGGGTCGCTTTACGACTGTTACGGCTTTGTGAAGACATTATTGCGAGCTCCTGTCAGATTCGGTTGGCACCCACTGCATCGCAGCGGGTGATGACACGATAGAAAACCTGACAGCATCCGACAAACGAAAAGAATTGGGCCGATGCGTGATTCGCGCTCACTTCGTGAGCCCGCGCACGCTGCGAGTCTAACAGCGAGGCGTGCGCGCAGGCGGATATGACTACTATCAGCCGCGCTGATAGTAGGAAAGTAGTTATGAGCTATGCCGCGCTGGTTATACAGGCGCGGGAACGGACCTATGTCGGTCCTATGACAGGTATCAGTTCTGCGGATGATTGCGGAACTGCGCGCGGGCCCAGTGGGTGATCGCTTTGACCTCGGGTTTTTCCGCGTCTTTCGGCCTACTCACGAGGAAGTATGTGTCGTTCGTCGCAAGTTCCACCGAAAAAATCCGAATCAGCGCGCCTGACCGAAACCACGCCTCGCACAGCGCGGACGGAACGAGCGCGATACCGATGCCCCGTTCGGCGGCACGCACGACGGCGGACATGGTGTCCAGCTCGATGACGTTCTTCGGCTCGGGCGGTGCAAGCCCGACTTCCTCGGCCCAACTCGTCCAGGCGAACGGGCGTGCCTTGTGAACGATGAGCGCGAGCTGTTTGAAGACGTCGCCCCCGAGGCGGGACACTGTAGGCGCGTGCTCCTTCGAGCAGACCGCCGTCAGGTTGAGAGAGAAGAGGCGGCAACTCGTGAGCCCCTGCGGCTCGGAATCAGCGAGCAGAATCGACACATCGGCGTTGGGCGGATGAATCGACGGCCGCGGATCGCTCGTGTCGATCTGCATGTCGATTTCGGGATGTGCGGCACAGAAGCTCGTGAGACGCGGGATAAAGAGCTCGCTCGCGAAGAAAGGCGGCAACAATACCCGTAAGGTCTGCCTGCCGTTGCGACGCGCGATCTGCGCCAGGCTGCGATCGAGCGCTTCGAGCAAGGGCTCAACTTCATCCAGCAGGGTGTGGCCGGCCGTCGTCAGCTCGAGTGCGCGCGTTTTGCGTTCAAACAGGCGTACCCCCAACGACTCCTCCAGCTCCCGCATCTGGTGGCTCACGGCCGAGGGCGTCAGGAACAGCTCGTCCGCGGCGAACTTGAAGCTGCGGTGGCGCGCAGCGACGCAGAACGCCCTGAGATTCCTCAGTGGTGGAGGACGTGAGAGACGCATTACGGACGGCGCGACACCGGTATCAAGCATGATCACCTGGTGGTGCAAAATCCATGCCCTGGTTATTCCGGGCATGGAACGCGTAACGGTTCACGTTTTTGGCGGTGTCACGCTCGCGTGTTGCATCGTCTTGGACGCGCGGCGCCTATCCCGCACTGACTCGGCGCATGTGTCATATCGCCGTAACCGTTCAGTAATCAGCTCGCGAGGGCGCTATCGAGCCACCGTGCCAGCGTGCCGCCATCTACCGCACCTGATTGCCGCGCGACTTCGCGTCCGTTGCGAAACAGGATGAGTGTCGGAATGCTGCGGATATTGAACCGACCCGCGAGCTCCTGTTGCTCGTCCGTGTTGACTTTCGCGACTTGCAACGTCGTCGCACGCTCGTGCGCGGTCCGCTCGAGCACCGGTGCCATCATCTTGCACGGCCCGCACCACGGAGCCCAGAAGTCCACCAGTACCGGGAGGCTCGTGCGCTCCACGTACGTTGCGAAGCCCTGCTTGTCGAGAGCCACCGTCGCGCCGGCAAGCAGCTCTGACTTGCAGCGAGGGCATTTAGGATGCTCCTCGGACCTGTCGGCCGGCACGCGCACGACCGCGTAACATTGCGGGCAGGCGGCGAGAATAGGGTTCTCAGCGGTGGCGCTGCTGGTGCTCATGGGGACAGTCCGGTGCAAGAAAGTGTTCGGTCTCAAGTGGGGCCGCGGGCGCCGGATTCAACGTCGGCCCCCACGGCCTTGCAGGGCAAGCTGTGAGCCCCCACCTTGCACGTCAATTACAAGCGCGCGTACCGTGCGCTTCAATCAGGCGCGCCCGCTTACCGCGCCAGCGAATCGAGGACTATGGAATACCGCGACTACTACAAGATTCTGGGCGTGGAGCGCACTTCCACGGCCGACGAGATCAAGAAGTCGTATCGCCGGCTCGCGCGCAAGTACCACCCGGACGTCAGCAAGGAGAAAGATGCTGAGGCCCGGTTCAAGGAGCTCCAGGAGGCGTACGAGGTCCTGAAGGACCCGGAGAAGCGCGCGGCCTACGACCAACTCGGCAGTAACTGGAAGGCGGGCGAGCAGTTCCGGCCGCCGCCGGATTGGGCGAGCGGATTCGAGTTCCGGGGTGGGCCTCGTGGAGGCCGCCCGGGCCAAGGGGCCGGTGGCGGTGCGCGCTATGGCGCGGCTGAGGACGTCTTTGAGGACGAGGGCTACAGTGACTTCTTCTCGTCACTTTTCGGCGGTGCCGGAGGAGGGCCCTTTGCCTCCTCGGGCGGTGGTGGCGCCGGCGCACGGCGCAGCCGCGCGGGACGGGATCATCACGCCGCCATCGAGATCAGTCTCGAGGATGCGTTCGGGGGGACCACGCGAACCCTGGAGCTCAAGCGGCCCAAGCTCAAGCCGGACGGCACGCTCGAAATCGAGCCACACACGGTGAAGGTCACGATTCCGGCGGGCGTCACAGAAGGCCAATTGATCCGGTTGGCGGGCCAGGGCGAAGCCGGGCCCGGTGGCGGGCGCAATGGCGATCTATACCTGGAAGTCCACATTCAGCCCCATCGTTTATTCCAACTGGAGGGGCGCGACGTAACTATCACGCTCCCGGTTGCGCCGTGGGAGGCCGCGCTTGGTGGGCCGGTGAAGGTGCCGACACTTGCTAGCACGGTTGAAATGAACATTCCCGCTGGAGCACAGTCCGGCCAGAAGCTGCGTCTGAGAGGCCGGGGCCTCCCGGGGCAGCCAGCAGGCGATCAATACGTACAATTGAAGGTCGTGCTTCCTCAGGCAAACTCACCGGAAGCCCGAGCGTTATACGAGGAGATGCGCCAGAAGCTGGCCTTCGACCCCCGGGCAGATCTCGCGACGAGGTGAGCCATGACGGATCCGACCGATCTCCAAGCCCACTTGCTCGATGAGCAGGATTGGATCGGCGCGACGGAGGTCTGCCGTCTGTGCCGGATCGAATTCACCGCCGTGGTGGAGCTGGCGGATCTAGGCATCGTCTCGCCGCGAGGTTACGAGCCCGAGCAGTGGCAGTTTGCGGCTACCGAGCTGCCCCGACTTCGCACGGTCGGTCGACTGATGCGCGATCTCGGCGTGAATGTGAGCGGCGCCGCATTGGCGGTGGAGCTGCTGGAGCAGCAGCACCACTTGGAGCGACGTCTGCGTCGCCTAGAGCGGCTGGTGCACGAGTAAACGCCAAGGGAGCCTGCCTGACTGCCAGGCTCCTCACTGCCCCATCCTATCTGCACCGCTGTCCAGCCAGGCCTCTTCCTCGGCCGTGCTGTGCCGTCCCAACACTGCGTTCCGATGGGGAAAGCGTCCGAACTTCGCGATGATGGAGCGGTGTTGTTCCGCCGATTGCACTGACCGCGCGAATACCTCGTGGAACTCCTCCGGAGCCTCGGTAAGGAGGCGCCGATACGCGGCTACTGACTCGTCCTGGACGTCGCGCGCTTCACAATGCTGTAACGGCATATAGAAGAAAAGCCGCTCCACGACATCGAGGGCACCGTCCGCAGCCGATTGCATGCCCGAAAGTGTGAGCTCGAGTGCCTGGTCATCGTGGGCGAATGCTTGCGCTGTGCCTCGATAGATGTTGCGCGGGAATTGATCGAGCAGAACGATGAGACTCAGGCAGCGCCTGGGGCTATCGGCCCAGCTCGCCAGCTCACCTTTTCCCGCGCGCTCGACGAGAGTGCCGAAGCGTTTGCGCAAGGCTTCGTCCCGCTCTCGCTGGACCTCTGCGGGCACATCGCCGGGAAACCAGATGTTCACGCGTTGGTTGAGCGCCTCCGTGGTCATGGGCAGCTTGCCGAACCAGAAGTCGCGGACCTGACGGGCCTCATCCATGCCGGGAGGATACACGTTGCTCTGCAACAGGCTCTTCGGATTTGAAGTCGTCGGTCTCGAAGAGTTTCTCGAGCTGTTGAGCGGCCTCGCGGGAGGTCGCCAGGAACTTCGTCTCGTCTTCCTTGACCGCGTACTGCGCGAGCAGGGTCGCTTCGTCGTGTTGGCGGAATTTCTTCACAATGGCCTTGGCGGCGGCCTGGTTCTCCCCCAGGCTTTGCAGCACGGAGGTGGCCATCTCGAGGCTCGACACATACGTCTCGCGAATGATGTTGGTGACGCCCAGATCCATGAGCGAGAAAGCGTGCTGACGATTGCGCGCGCGGGCGAATATTTTCAGCTTGGGGAACTGCGCCCGCACCAGCTCTGCCGTCCGGAGGGACGCCTCAACATCGTCGATGGCCAGTACGAGAATCTTTGCTGTTTCGGCACCGGCGGCCCGCAAGAGATCCAGGCGTGAAGCATCTCCGTAATACACCTCGTTGCCGAATCTCCGCAGGAAGTCGACGTTCCTCTGATTGCTGTCGAGTGCCGTGAACGGAATTCGCCGTGATCGCAGGACACGGGCCACGATCTGGCCGAAGCGACCGAAGCCGGCGACGATGACCGGGATATCGTGCTCGTCGAACTCGTCGAAGGGCGCCGCCGGAGTCGCAAGCCAACGTGTTGCCACGATGTCTTGCACCACCAGGATGAGGGGGCCCAGCATCATTGAGAGCGTGACCGCCAGAACGAGGAGATCGACAGTGTCCTGGTCGAGGATGTGTTGACCGGCAGCCAACGTGAAGAGCACGAACGCGAACTCACCGCCAGCGGGAAGCGTAAAGCCCAGGCGCCAGGCCGAGGCGCCCTTGTGGTGCGTAAGGCGTCCGAGGAGGGCGACCGCGAGGAGCTTGATACACATCAACCCTGCCGTAATTGCGAGCAGTCGCAGGGGCTGTGACATGAAAAGTCCCAGGTTGGCTGACATGCCCACGACAATGAAGAAGAGGCCGAGCAGGAGACCTTTGAACGGTTCGATATCCGCCTCGAGCTCGTGGCGGAACTCGCTGTCGGCAAGGAGCACGCCCGCGAGGAACGCCCCAAGTGACATCGACAGGCCGGCCAGATTCGCCAGCAAGGCTGTCGCGATGACCGTGAGGAGGGCCGCGGCGGTGAATACTTCGGATACCCGGATGCGGGCGACGATGCGGAGCGCCGGGCGCAACAACAGCCGGCCGCCGACGATGACAATCGCGATGACGGCAACGAGCTTCAGCAAAATGGGCCATAACGCCGCGTCGGGTGTTTTCCCGGATGACGCCCCGCCCGAGAGAAGAGGGAGGATGGCGAGTACAGGCAGCACTGCGAGGTCCTGGAACAGCAGGATGCCGAACGCCGATCTTCCGTGCTGACTCTTGAGTTGGCCTCGCTCGGCAAGAATCTGCAGCACGAGGGGTGTCGACGACAGCGAGAGACCGAACCCGACGATGCCCGCTCCCAGAGGCGGCAAACCCATCAGGCAAGCAGCCCCGCCGAGCAGCACAGTACAAAGAAGGACTTGGGCCAGGCCGAGTCCGAAGACGATGCGCCGCATCACCCACAAGCGGGTCGGCTGCAGCTCGAGGCCGATGATGAACAACAGCAGCACGACGCCGAAGTCCGCGATGTGCGTGATGCTTTGAGTGTGCTGGACGAGGCGTAGTCCCCATGGACCGATCACCAGTCCGGCGGCCACATAACCCAGGATGGAGCTCAGATTGAGGAGCCGGAACAGCGACACCGTCACGACGGCGGCGGCCAGCAGAACAGCGGTTTGGGCGAGTGAAATCATGAGTCGCCAGCGCGTGAGACGAAGTGGCTCCAATTCTGGCAGGAATCCAGGCGTGCGCGCCTGCTCTTGAGTTTGCGCTGGTAGGTCCCCATGCCTGCCCTCATGCTGGAAGAGACTTCTTCAAACGATGGTGCGCTGAACGACACGGAATCGGACGAGGCGCTCGATGCCTACTCGAAAGCGGTCGTTGGCGCGGTGGAGCTGGTAGGACCAGCGGTTGTCAGTATCTACGTAGGAGGCGACCCTGGCCCTGCTGAGGTGGGTGGGCGCGAGCGTGGAGGCGCGGGTTCGGGCGTCGTTGTAACGCCTGACGGCTACGTGTTGACCAACGAGCACGTCGTCCAACGGGTCGACGAGGCGCGAGTCGCGTTCGTGGATGGCCGCAGCGTGCCGGCTGTCGTTGTCGGACGTGATCCGGCTACCGATCTGGCCGTTCTCCGTGCGCAAACGGCGGCCCTGCCGTACGCGAGACTCGCGACCACGAAGCCGCTTCGGGTGGGCCAACTCGTCGTAGCGGTCGGCAATCCGCTGGGCTTCGAGTCCACAGTGTCGGCGGGCGTGGTCAGTGCCTTGGGGCGCTCGCTCCGCAGTCGCCAGGGGCGGCTCATCGAGGGCATCGTTCAGCACACCGCAGCATTGAATCCGGGGAACTCCGGTGGCCCGCTGGTTGACGCTCAGGGTCGCGTCGTCGGTATCAACACCGCCATCATCGCGACCGCACAGGGCATTGGATTCTCGGTGCCGGCGGCGACAGCTCAGTGGGTGCTCACGGAGATTCTGACGCAGGGCCGCGTGCGGCGCGCTTACCTCGGCATCTCCGTGCGGGATCGACCGCTCGATCTGCGCTTGGTGCGCGCGCTCGGGCTCTCCGTGAACCGCGCCACCGAAGTTATCGCGCGCGATGAGTCGGGCCCGGCAGTTGATTCCGACTTACGTCCCGGGGACCTCATCGTTGGCGTGAACGAAGCGCCGGTGAATGGGGTCGACGCTCTCCACCGTCACCTGAGCCGGTGGCCCGTCGGCTCCGATCTGACGTTGGACGTGGTTCGCCGGACGCGAAGTTTGAAAATCGCGCTGAAACCGCGCGAGGTGCGCTAGCGAAAGCCACCGCGGGAGTCTGGATTTCCAGACTCCCGCGACTCACTTACTCGCAGAGACTTTCCATGTAGCCCTGCGCGACCGGTGAGAGTCGCTTGAGCGCGAGCGCGCGGGCCTTCGGAGCGTCCACGATGTATTCGAGCGGTCCCGAGACGAGCATCTGCCGAATGCGGGGATGCCGTGCCGACACGCGTGCCATCTTGTTCAGCACCGTGAAGCCGCGGTTGATTTTCTCTCGGGAAGCCCGGTTCTGTTCGACTATGCGGGCCAGGTACTGGCCGAAACGGGCGTAAAGGAAGTAATCGTCATCCCCGACCTGGAAACGGGCCTCGGCGAAGAAATCGGGGAAATTCTTCTCCAAGTACTGGTTCACGCCTTCGAGGCGGGGTCCAGGGTCGCTGTCAGTCGACGCTTTGGTCTTCTTCATCGGAAGTTCCAACACCTCCATGGGTCCGGACGACCATTTCTGGACGTCACGAGCGGTACCACACCTCGCAACGCCGGCGCATGTTGAGGTCTGGCGCCTCTCGATGCAATAGGTTGGAAAAGAAAATGCGAAGTGAGTTCCTCTCGCAGGCCGGTGTCGCACATGCGATGAACGCTATGTGAACCACATGTGAATGCAGCGTTAGCATTGGCCGCGTAAGAGCTCTTGTGTGCGCGCACGCAACGCCATCGTTGGACAATCGTTCGGGTCATCGCGTCGCGCTGCGCCGTCGTCGCAAAGCGAAGTCGGTCCAGGTGCTTATGGCAAGTTCCCACGGTCGCTCGCCGACGTGCGTCGTGTGCGACCTGCTTCAGTTCCCCTGCGCGGCCAGGAGCCTGAGGCGCCGCGCCTTTCTCCGGCTGTCCCGGAGCCCCCGACACCGTGTGCTTCGCTTTCGGCCTCATAACAAACCGTGCTTGCAAGCCTGTCTCAGGCCGGTATTATCGGGCTCATAGTGAAGGTGTAGACAGGCGACTGCACGGGCTACCAGCCTCGTACCCGGGCGTCGCGACTGCTTAACCCCGCGGTGTCCCCAAGCCCTCGCGGGTTCCTGACCGTAAAGAATTTGCCGCTCGAGCTGATTCAGGTACCGACCTGCAGCCGGCGGCTACGTGCGCCTGTGAAACAGGCGCGCCTGGTGAGAAAACTCGAGGCCACAAAGATGAGCGCTGCCACCCAGGGACTCTATAAAGACGCCTACGAACGCGATAGCTGCGGGTTTGGCCTGATCGCCAACCTGGACGATCAGCCGAGCCATTGGCTGGTCCGTACGGCAATTACGTCACTCAATCGCCTCACGCACCGTGGGGCGATCGCCGGCGACGGGAAAACCGGCGACGGGTGCGGCTTGCTGCTGAAACGTCCCGAGGGGTTCCTGCGCGCCATTGCGGCCGAGGCCGGTATCGAGCTGGCCGAGAAGTTCGCGTCCGGGCTCATTTTCCTTAATCCCGACCCGGCGTTGGCCCGCACCGCGCGCGCGGCCCTCGAGGCCGAATTGCAGCGCCAGGAGCTGCAGGTTGCCGGCTGGCGCGTGGTCCCGGTAAACCCGGAGGCCTGCGGCTCGCAGGCCCTGAAAACCCTGCCGCACATCGAGCAGGTGTTTGTGAATTGCCGCGCGTCGGACATCGACGAGGCCTCGTTCAACCGCAAGCTGTATATGGCCCGGCGGCTCGCCGAGAAGACCGTGCAGGCAACGGACCCGGTGTTCTATATGCCGAGCCTCTCCGCCACCACCATCGTCTTCAAAGGCATGGTGATGCCGCAGTACCTGACCGGGTTTTATCGCGACCTCCAGGACGAGCGGCTGGAAGCGTCGGTGGCGGTATTCCACCAGCGCTTCTCGACGAACACGCTGCCGCAGTGGAAGCTCGCCCATCCGTTCCGCTATCTCGCCCATAACGGCGAGATCAACACAGTGCAGGGCAACCGTAACTGGGCGCTGGCGCGCGGCCCCCTGTTCCGCTCGCCGCTCCTGCCTGATTTGCAGGAAGCGCTGCCCGTCGTCTCGATGACGGGCTCGGACTCGCAGAGTCTCGACAACATGCTCGAGGTGCTGTTGATGGGCGGCCTCGACGTCCTGACAGCGATGCGTCTGCTCGTGCCCCCGGCCTGGCACGGGCTGGACTCGATCGACTCGGATCTGCGGGCTTTTTACGAGTACTACTCGGTACACATGGAGCCGTGGGACGGTCCCGCGGGGATCGTGCTCACCGACGGTCGCTACGCGGCTTGCACGCTCGATCGTAACGGACTGCGCCCTGCTCGCTTTGTCATTACCCGTAACCGCTTCCTGACCATCGCGTCGGAAACGGGTGTCTGGGACTACGCGCCAGAAGACGTGGTCCGTAAGGGCAAGCTCGGACCCGGCGACATGATCGCGCTCGACCTGCAGACCGGCACGCTGCTGGAGTCCGCGGATATCGACCAGATCCTGAAAACGCGCCATCCCTATAAGACCTGGCTCAAGAAGGGCGTGCGTTATCTCGAGAGCGATCTCGTGGATCCGCGTCTCGCGGCGGAGCCGATGGATCGCGACACCCTGTCGCTGTATCAGAAGATGTTCAACGTCACTTCGGAGGAGCGCGACGAGATCATCCGTGTGCTCGCCGAGGACGAGAGCGAAGCGGTGGGGTCGATGGGCGACGACACGCCCATGCCGGTTCTGTCGCACAAGATCCGATCGTTGTACGACTACTTCCGTCAACAGTTCGCGCAGGTGACCAACCCTCCGATCGACCCGCTGCGCGAGTCGATCGTGATGTCGCTGCAGACGCAGATTGGACCTGAGTGCAACATCTTCGTACCCGCGCAGGAGCATGCGCGTCAGATCGTGCTCGGCTCCCCCATTCTGTCGCAGCGGAAGTTGCGCCAGATTCTGGCGCTGAAGGAGGTCACGCATGAGTTCATCGACCTCCAATACGATCCCGGCGAGGGCTTGAAGAACGCCATCACTCGCATGTGCGAGCAGGCTGAGAATGCCGTGCGCGAAGGCAAGCTCGTGCTGCTGCTGTCGGATCGCTACCTGGTGAAGGGCAAGTTGCCGGCTCACGCGCTCCTCGTCACAGGCGCCGTGCATCAACACCTCGTGAATACCGGCCTGCGATGTAAGTGCAATCTGCTCATCGAGACCGGCACTGCGCGCGACCCACATCATTTCGCGTGCCTCATCGGCTATGGGGCGACGGCTGTGTATCCCTACATGGCCTACCAGGTCCTGTTCGAGATGATGCGCAAGGGTCGGGTGAAGCTCGACTTCGCCACCCGCCTGGAATTGGGACGCAGCTACCGCGCGGGTGTCAGGAAGGGTCTGTTCAAGATCATGTCGAAAATGGGCATCTCGACGATTGCCAGCTATCGCAGCTCGCAACTCTTCGAGATCGTCGGTCTCGGCGATGACATCGTGAACATGTGCTTCACCGGCACCGAGAGCCGCGTGCAGGGTGCTGGATTCGAGGACCTCGAGGCGGACCTCAAGGTGCTGGCCGCGCGCGCGTGGAACCCGCGTGAGCCGATGGAACACGGCGGATTGCTGAAGTACGTTCACGGTGGCGAGTACCACATGTACAACCCCGACGTCATTGCGGCCCTGCAGGCCGCGGTGATCTCCGGGGACTACTCGCACTACAAGTTGTTCTCGCAGCTCGTGAACAGCCGGCCGGTGGCGACGATCCGCGACCTGTTGGCGTTGAAGAGCGGAACGCGCGCCATCCCGTTGAACGAGGTCGAGTCCATCGAGGCCGTGCTGGCGCGCTTTGATAGTGCGGGCATGTCGCTCGGAGCACTGTCACCCGAAGCCCACGAGGCGCTGGCGATCGCGATGAACCGCTTGGGCGCCCGCTCGAACTCGGGCGAGGGCGGTGAGGATCCGGCGCGGTACCGCACCGAAAAGAACTCGAAGATCAAACAGGTGGCGTCCGGCCGCTTTGGCGTGACCCCGGAGTACCTCATCAATGCCGAGGTGCTGCAGATCAAGGTCGCGCAGGGAGCCAAGCCCGGCGAGGGTGGCCAGCTCCCGGGGCACAAGGTCAACGACATGATCGCCTCGTTGCGGTTCGCTCGCCCGGGCGTCGGCCTCATCTCGCCCCCGCCGCACCATGACATCTATTCGATCGAGGACCTGGCCCAGCTCATTTTCGACCTGAAGCAGGTCAACCCGCAGGCGTTGGTGTCGGTGAAGCTCGTTGCCGAGCCCGGAGTGGGTACGGTGGCGGCGGGTGTTGCGAAGGCGTACGCCGACCTCATCACCATCTCCGGCTACGACGGCGGTACGGGTGCGAGCCCGCTGTCCTCCATCAAGTACGCCGGCACCCCGTGGGAGCTGGGTCTTGCCGAGACGCACCAGACGCTGCGCCTCAATGACCTGCGTCACCGGGTGCGCCTGCAGACGGACGGGGGTCTGAAGACCGGCCTGGACGTCGTCAAGGCGGCCATCATTGGCGCGGAAAGCTTCGGTTTCGGGACCGCCCCGATGGTGGCCCTGGGCTGCAAGTACCTGCGCATCTGCCATCTCAACAACTGCGCGACCGGGGTTGCGACCCAACACAACGTGTTGCGCTCGAAGTACTTCACCGGCCTGCCGGAGATGGTCGTGAACTACTTCCGCTTCGTCGCGCAGGAGGTCCGGGAGATCCTGGCGAGCCTGGGGGTACGGACGCTGCAGGACCTCATCGGACACACCGAGTACCTGGAGATCCTGGAGGGGCAGACTCCGAAGCAGCGCAAGCTGGACCTGACACCGGTTCTGTCGACCGCGGGCATGGCCCAGGATGCGCCGCAGTTCTGCGCGACTCCGTCCAACGCGCCGTTCGACAAGGGCGAGCTCGCCGAGCGCATGGTGAGTGACATGCTGCCCGCCATCGAGGGCAAGACCGGCGGCGAATGGAAGTACGAGGTGCGTAACTTCAACCGCTCGGTCGGTGCCCGCCTGTCCGGGGAAATCGCGCGCCGCTGGGGTAACTACGGCATGGAGGACGCCCCCCTCAACGTGCGCCTCGCCGGCAATGTCGGGCAGAGCTTTGGCGTCTGGAACGCCGGCGGTCTGAACCTGTATCTCGAGGGGGATGCGAACGACTACGTGGGCAAAGGTATGGCGGCCGGCAAGATCGTGCTGCGCCACCCCCGCAGTGCCCGCTATGTCGCGAAAGATACGATTATCATGGGCAACACGTGCCTCTACGGCGCGACCGGCGGCCACCTGTTTGCCGCGGGCGTTGCGGGTGAGCGCTTCGCGGTGCGTAACTCGGGTGCCATCGCCGTCATCGAAGGTGCCGGCGACCACTGCTGCGAGTACATGACCGGCGGTGTGGTTTGCGTGTTGGGCCGCACGGGTGTGAACTTCGGCGCCGGGTTTACCGGTGGCTTCGCCTACGTGCTCGACCTGGATCGCAACTTCGTCGACCGCTACAACCATGAGCTCATCGACATCAGCCGCATCCATGCCGAATCGATGCAGTCCCACCTCCAGCACCTGGAGGCACTGCTCGAGCAGCACGTGGCGGAGACGGAGAGTGTGTGGGCGGAGGAGATCGTGAACGACCTGCGCTCCTACATCGGTAAGTTCTGGGTCGTGAAGCCCAAGGCAGCCTCCATCGATTCGTTGATCGAGAACCTGCGGCGGGCGGCTTGAGCGGATCATTCCATGGCAGATAAAAACCTACAGTTTCTCGACATCCCGCGCACCGACCCGGCGAAGACGCCGGTCGAAACGCGGATCCAGAGCTTCAACGAAATCTATGCGCATTTCGAGCCGCAGGGCGCGGCTCAGCAGGCGGGACGCTGTCTTTCCTGCGGCAATCCGTTCTGCGAGTGGAAATGTCCGGTCCACAACTACATCCCCAACTGGCTGAAGCTCATCCAGGAAGGCAACCTGTTCGAGGCGGCGGAGTTATCCCACAAGACGAACTCCTTGCCGGAAGTGTGTGGAAGGATCTGTCCGCAGGATCGCCTGTGCGAGGGGGCCTGTACACTCAATGACGGCCTGGGCGCGGTGACGATCGGCTCGATCGAGAAGTACATTACCGACGAGGCGTTCAAGCGTGGCTGGAAGCCCGACATGTCGAACGTGCAGCCCAACGGCAAGCGCGTCGCTATTGTGGGTGCGGGTCCGGCCGGGCTCGGTTGCGCGGACATCCTGGTGCGCAACGGGGTTACGCCGGTCGTGTTCGACCGGTATACGCGCATCGGCGGCCTGCTGACGTTCGGCATACCGCCCTTCAAGCTCGAGAAGGAAGTCGTCGAAAAACGTCGCGAGATCATGGAAGGCATGGGTGTGCAGTTCCGGCTCGGCGTGGACGTCGGGACCGACGTTTCGTTCGATAGTCTCATCGAAGAGTACGACGCCGTGTTCCTCGGCATGGGCACCTACCGCTATGTGAAGGGTGGTTTTCCGGGTGAGGATCTGCCCGGTGTCCACGAAGCGTTGCCCTACCTCATTTCAAACATCAATCACGAGTTGGGCCTGCCGGGTAGCGCCGATGCCCTGGTGAGCATGCGCGGTAAGCGCGTGGTCGTGTTGGGTGGCGGCGATACGGGTATGGACTGCAATCGCACCGCGATCCGCCAGGGCGCAGAGTCGGTGACCTGCACCTATCGGCGTGATGAGACCAACATGCCCGGCTCGCGCCGCGACTACAAGAACAGCAAGGAAGAGGGCGTGGAGTTCCTCTTCAACCGGCAGCCGATCGAGATCATCGGCTCGGAGCAGGTGGAGGGCGTGAAGGTCATCGAGACTCGTCTCGGCGCGCCCGATGCGCGCGGCCGGCGCATTCCGGAGCCCATCCCCGGCTCCGAGCAGGTGGTGCCCGCCGACGCCGTCATCATCGCCTTCGGCTTCTTACCGAGCCCGCCGCAGTGGTTCGAGAAACATGGGATCCGCCTGCACAACAACGGGCGCGTGCGCGTCTCCGCAGCCCGCAACACGTCGTTCCAGACAACCAACGCCAAGGTGTTTGCCGGTGGTGACATGGTTCGGGGCTCCGACCTCGTGGTAACCGCTGTGTTTGAAGGCCGCGAGGCCGCGCAGGGCATCCTGAACTTCCTGGGATAAAAAAACCCCGCCGTGAGGCGGGGTTGTTTAACTTCATCCCATCAAACGTCCCAGTGGACCGCTGTCAGCTCCGGCCGCAGGAGGGCGTTATCCAAAACACCTCATACCTGTGGCGGGTCGCGCCATCACGGGCATCTATACTTTCCGGCTGAAACGTGGGAGCTAAACAGCTCCGACCCAATCTCGAGGCCCGCGTGTCGTTACACGCGCCGAACCGTTTCTGACAGTCCCAGTAAGTTAGTGACTGCCGTTACCCGTGCCCGCGTCGATCACCCGAGTTTCTTGTGCTATTCCGCTCCCTCCCAAACTAAGATTCCAAACCTTGGCTCGCACGCATCAACGTCAGCCGCGAGCTATGTCTAGAGGCCAAGCAAGTCGGGTGCCAGTGTTGGGATACCCAAGAGAAACCGGGACTTGCGACTGTTTGCCTGAATCTGATGGGTGAAAGTGTACCGCTTCGCGCCCGAAATGCCATGTAGTATTTTGACGACATTGCAACATTGGCCACTACGAGGCCGTGACAGAAATGCTACTGGCGCTGCAGTCGGACGGTGAAGCGCGCACCGGTCGCATCGGGCAGGTTTTGGGCCGTGGCGCTTCCGCCGTGAAATTCGGCGATCAGGCGGACAATGTACAAGCCCAGGCCGAAATGCGGCCGGCTGTCATTCTCCGCGCCGCCGCGCCGCGATTGCCATAACGACTCGAACAGCCGTCCCAGGAGCTCGGGGGCGATAGCAGGGCCGGGGTTGTCCACTTCCAATACAGCCCAATGCGATTCGGCAACGATCCGGATGGTGATCGTCGCTCCCGTGGGGCTGAAGTCCACCGCGTTGTCGACGAGCTTGTCGAGGGCCTGCACGATCAGGTCGGGAGCCCCGTCGATTATGAGGGGTTCGCTCGGTAATTCCGTGGTGAAGCGGCGTTCCGAAAAGGCGGCGCGGTAGGCGTCGGCGGCGGATGCAACGACGGGCACCAGGTCGAACCTCGACCGCTCAGCATTGCTGATCGCCTCCTCGACACGTGTTGCGGCGCCCATAGCAATCAAGATGGTATTGAGGCGTTCGCTGCCTTGGCGCGCGCGGTCGAGGTAGACGCGAGCCGTCGCCGGGACCTGGGTTTCGGTTTCCAGGTTCTCCAGCGACGATCGCACGATGGTCAGAGGAGTGCGGATCTCATGGGCCAGCTTGCCGGCGAGCGTACGCAGGTAGCTGGTGTATTCGTTCAATCGGCCCAGGAGGGTCGAGAACCCGCGGGCCACGTCGCCGAGCTCGTCCGGGGACTGTGTCTCGGGAAAAGTCGTGATGAGTCCTTCGCGCGTGAGCGCGGATTCACTCGCACGCCGCAGTCGCGAGAGACGCAAAGCGAGCCACGCCGCGAAAGCGAACATTGCGGTCACCGCGATAGCGCTCGTGATCAGAGTGAAATTCAGCATCTGGGTGAGCGCCCGATCCCTCAGGTTGAACCAGCGGTCGCCGGTCTGGGTGGCGCGCAGATGCCCGATCACCTCGCGATGATCGCGGTCGTATATCGGAGATTCGGATTCGATGGAGCTGCGGTCGCTGGGTCGATCGACGAAACGGCGATAGAACCTGGCAAGAATGCCTCGCTGTCGACTGAGCTCCGTCACCTGCGCCAGCGCGTCAACCTGCGCCAGCAGGCGACCGGACGCCGTGGTGACCGCGAGACGCAGCCCCGGCTGCATGAACTGTGCAAGGTAATCCGTGAGCTCGGGTGCCGAAACGATGAGGCGCCCCACCGTTTGTAAATCGTCGCTGCGCAGCGTGCCGTAACTGACGGGTAGTCCGCCTCTCGTGCTGCGATCGTCGATCAACACCCCAAAACGCCGCCCGATCATCGATAACGGCACTCGGAACTCGACGGTGTAGCCTCTTTGCGAGGGCTGCACAGCGCCAATGATGCGCGGTTCCTCGACCGCAAGCTTCTGTCCGTATTCGCCGGTCTCGATGCGCTTCGCCGGCGTCGAGCCAGGGCCATTGGGCGCGATGAAGAACTGTCGCTCGTGCCCGGCCGGATCTTGTACTCCAATCCAGACCCGGTCACCGATGGCGGCTGAATCGAGCGGGTTCGAGCCCGGCGCGTCGTAGACGAGATGGCCGTCCTCGACATCGAGCAGCACATACAGCATCCGCTCGTTCACACCGGTCAGGATGCCAAACCGGTGTTGATCCTTTGTGAAGTATCGCCATGAGCCGGGGGCGCGCGGCCAGTCGTCGCCATAACCGTTCACATACGGTGCGGCGCTGAGCATGATTGGCTGCAGGTCGTAAGGAGTTGGCGCCGGCTCCGTGGGTCCCGATGGCTCGGCCTGCTCTGACGTCCCCGTCACCGCCGTTGCCCCCAACCCCGCCGACGTCACCTCGGCCGCTTGCGCGCCATCCGCCGCCACCCCGTTCAGCGCCGCCGGCGGCGCGTCCTGCCCTTCGCGATACAAAAAATCCGTCCGCCCCTGTAGCGACGCGGCGATCGTCTGCGCCACGGCCTGCAGCGAGTTCTGCTCTCCCTCGCGCAGTGCAGCCTCCATCTGGCGCGCATAGCGACACCCTCCCCAGGGAAGGGCCAATGTCAGGAGTCCGAGCAGCAGCAGTTTTAAGCGCAGGGACATCGGTGCGTGAACCGAAGGTCACTCCACCCAGCGGTAGCCCATACCGTAGACGGTTTGAACGCCATCGAACGTCGGGTCGATGCTCTGAAATTTGCGACGAATCCGTTTGATGTGGGACGTGATGGTGTTGTCGTCGAGGACGACGTTGGCGGCGTCCATCAGTTGTTGCCGATTCTTGACGTGCCCTGGATTTCGCGCCAATGCGTGCACGATCCAGAACTCGGTGAGCGACAGCAACACGACCTGGCCCTCCCACTCCACCTGCATACGCTCGCCATCGAGCACGAGCGGACCGCGTCGTATGACCTGCGAGGTTTCGGCCGGCTTGCGCAAGGCCTCAACGCGGCGGAACAGTGCGTTCACGCGCGCGATCAGATGCGCAAGACTCAAGTCCTTCGTCAGGAAGTCGTCGGCGCCCAATCGCAATCCCGACACCGCATCGAGCTCGCTGTCGCGAGCCGTGAGGAAAATAATCGGCAACTCCGCTGAGAGCGCCCGCAGTTGCCGGCACAGCTCGAAGCCGCCCTCCGGCTCCTCCTCGAGTGAGATGTCGATGACCGCGAGGTCGGGCAAACGCGTTGCAAACGCGGCCATAGCCTGTTTGCGATTGCCGTAAGTCTTCACGACGTAGCCTTCCCGGGTGAAGGCCGCCGCGTAATTGTCGCGGATCGCGGGCTCGTCTTCGACTATGGCAACTTGGCGCTTCATGGCTGTACAGGCTACAGGCTGGACGGCGGTGACGAAAGTATTGTCGCCTCACTTAATGGCAGAAATCTGGCTACTCCGTCGCGACTCCTCGTCAGGCCCGTCGTCATTTTTCGCCACAATTGATCGCCGGCCTGCCCGTTTCCCTCCCCCACCGGGCGATACCCTGCTGGCGAAATGCTGAAGCATGGCAACTGAAGGAGTTGAAGCCATGCGACCGAAATTCCTGGTGACCGCGAAGTCGTTGTTGGTCGAGCGCCGCGAGCTGATTACCAACTGGCTGGCCGTACTGGCGTTGTTGGCGGTGGGAGTGGTCTGGCCGCCTGTTTGAGACCCGCGGCCCAGTACCGTTCAGCGACCGTTAAGTGATCCGCGCCCGCGACACTTTATTCTCGCGGCCGGTGCCTCACGGTCGCACGACGATGGCAACTTTGCCGATCGTGCGACCCGTTTCAAGCTGGCGGTGCCCGTCCGCCACTTGCTCCAGCGGCAGCCGCTGACTCACGTGCGGCTTCAACAATCCCGCGTCGACGAGTTGCGCAATGCCTGTCAGGATCTGCCCGGGTCGTTCCGGCTCGATCTCGTGTGCTGTTGGAATGCCCATGAACTCGTAGTGAATGGTCACGTTCCTGTACAGAAGCCCGCGACTGTGGTCGCCGGTGGTCGCGCCGAGAATGGTGACGATCTGTCCGTTGACAGACACACAGTCCAGGCTCTTTTGAAAGACCTCGCCACCGACCGTGTCGAGCACGACGGGAACGCCCCTGCCGTCGGTGAGCTGCTTCGTCCGCTCCACGAAATCGGTGCGGCGATAGTCGATCACCTCGTCTGCGTGCAGGACGTCCTTGCAGAACGCAATGGACTCGTCTCTGCCGGCGGTCGTGATGACACGGCAGCCATGCAGTCGCGCAAGTTGCACTGCAATGTGGCCGACGCCTCCCGCTCCCGCTTGGATGAGCACGGTTTGCCCGGGCTGAATGCGTGCACGTAAGTGCAACGCTTCCCACGCTGTCTGACTCACGAGCGGCAAAGCTGCGGCAGTGGCGTGATCAACCGTCTTTGGCTTGCGAGCGGCGCTACGTGCGTCGAGAGCTACGTACTCGGCGTTCGCGCCGTCGCGGAACAGATTAGGCGCGGCAAAAACTTCGTCACCGACGTTCCATTGCTTCACGCTCGGGCCGCAACGTACGACGACGCCACTGACGTCGTAGCCGAGGATGAGTGGGAGCGTGCGACCCCCGCTACTGCTCGCTTGACGGATCTTGGTGTCCACAGGATTCACCGAAGTCGCGTGCACTTCGACGAGGATGTCGGTATCTCGCAACGCCGGCTCCGGTCGCTGTTCGATATTCAGAAGGTTCGGTCCGCCATAGGTGTGAAGAACGGCTGCGCGCACGAGGGCTCTCCGGCTGTAAGCTTGCTTTCGCGTATTCTAATCCCGCTATAGCTCAGGCAAGGACCGAAGCGTTTCCCATGAAGATTCCCGAGATTCTGATCGTCGAGACCATTCACCAGCCGGGCAGTCTCGCGAAAGTGCTCCAGGTGATTGCCGATGCAGGACTCACTATCGAACATTTGACCGCGCTTCGGCGCGACCAGGGCCGTACCCTGTGGGAAATCACGCTCGAAATGGACGAGGAGGCCGATCGCAGCCTCTACGACCGGATCGGGCAATTGCCGACCGCGCGCTTCGTCGGCAAGTCGGATCGCGTCTTCAACCGGCATCGCGGCGGGAAGATCCGCACCGTCGCCAGCATTCCGATCAACACCCTGCAGGTGCTGCGCGATGTCTACACTCCAGGTGTCGCCCGGGTGTGTCTCGCGATCAAGGAGGACCCGCGCGCGGCACATGATTTCACGAGCATTGACAGCACCGTTGCGATTGTAACGAACGGCACCGCCGTGCTCGGGCTCGGGAACATCGGTGCGTTGGCCGGCATGCCGGTGATGGAAGGAAAGGCTGCCCTGTTTGCCGATCTCGTCGGTCTCAGCGGCGTGCCCATCCTGCTGAAGGAAACGCAACCCGATAAGGTCGTCGAGGCGATCGTGGCGATCGAGCAATCGTTCGGTGCGATCCAACTCGAGGACTTTGCGGCGCCGGAATGTTTCGAGATCGAGGCGAAGCTGCGGGCGCGTGTGCAGAAGCCGGTCCTCCATGACGACCAACACGGCACGGCGGTGGTGGCTCTCGCCGCGCTGACGAATGCCGCGCGTCATGCCGGCCGAAGCCTGCGTGATAGCGTAGTCGGACAGATTGGGCTCGGCGCCGCTGGCACCGGCATCGTCAGGTTGCTGCGCGCTTACGGTGTTGAGCGCATTCTCGGCGCGGATCGCAGTCCCGATGCCATCCGTCGCCTCGAGGGCCTCGGTGGCGAAGGCGCCTCACTCGAGTCAATCATGCAGCGCGCGGACATCGTGCTCGCGACGACCGGAGTGAAAGGTTTGATCAAGCCGGAATGGGTCCGGCCCGGTCAGGTCATTCTCGCGCTCTCGAATCCCGATCCCGAGATCGAGCCATTGGTTGCGCGTGAACGTGGGGCGGCGTTCGCCGCGGACGGGAAGGGGATCAACAATGTCCTGGCCTTCCCGGGCCTCTTCAAAGGCGCGCTCGCCGCTCGCATGACGCGGTTTTCCGACCCGATGTTGATGGCGGCCGCGGATGCCATTGCGCAGCTTGCACGTGGCGACGAGTTGGTTCCCGATCCTCTTGACAAGAGTGTGCACGAGCGTGTGACCGGGGCCGTGCGGGATGCTGCGCAAGATCAGTAGGGGAGACTGAATTTCCGATACGCCGCTGCGACCAGCCACAGCGGCCCGATCAGGAGGAACTGGACGTCTTTGAAGAAAGACGGCCGCTTCCCTTCAATCGCGTGTCCGATGAACTGCCCGACCCAGGCGACCACAAAGATCACCACCGACGTCACCCACAACGGCCAGGGCAGGGCAGCCAGCTGCTGCGTAATCGCCAGCAGGATCAGGAACGCAAACAACACGCCCAGCGCCAGCGCCGGCGACAAGGCGAAGTAGTACGTCAGCGCCGCCGTCGCCGCGAGGGTCGCCCAGTTCAACCAGGGCGAAAGCGCCGCAAAGGTTGCGGGCACCGGCGTCGACCAGAGTAGCCCCAACACGGCTAATACGATCGGGGGCACACACAACCAATGTATGAGCTTGTTGGTCGGATTCGTGTGACTGGCTCCATATTCGCTGAGCCATGCGGTTACGGTTCGCATGCGTTCCCGCTCCGGACGAGCCGTGCTACGGGTAACGCTACGCCGGTCGAGGCTACGACGCAAAACGCCGTCGCCCGCGCGCGCGACACCCCACCTAGGGTCCGCCCGCTTTCCATCCATCCAAAAGAAAAGCCCGGCGTCCTTCCGAAGACGTCGGGCTCCATTCGATCACGTGCTAGCGATCGGGCGCCGGCTACGCGCTCAGGCGTTATGCGGCAGCCTCGGAGCCCATCATCCCACGCAGCTTACCCAGTGCGTTGGACTCGATCTGGCGGATACGCTCCGCCGAAACGCCGTACTTGTCGGCGAGGTCGTGCAGAGTCGCCTTGTCGTCGGTCATCCAACGACGCTGCAGGATGTCGCGGCTACGATCGTCCAGCCGCGCCAATGCGCCCTGCAGACGATCCGACGAGTCGTCTTCCCACTCAGCCGCCTCAACCTTCTCCGCCGGATCTGCATCCGTGGCGGGCAGGTAAGACGCCGGGCTGTAAGTCTCCTCCTCATCCGACTCCGGTACCGGGTCGAACGACATGTCACGGGCAGCCAGACGCTTCTCCATCTCCGTGACTTCACTCGGGCTCACACCGAGGTCCTTGGCGACCGCGGCGGTCTCCTCGGCGGACAACCAGGTCAGGTTCTTCTTCATCCGACGGAGGTTGAAGAACAGCTTCCGCTGCGCTTTCGTCGTGGCGATCTTCACCAGTCGCCAGTTACGCAGCACGTACTCGTGAATCTCGGCGCGGATCCAATGAACCGCGAACGACACCAGTCGCACGTTCTGGTTGGGGTCGAAACGCTTCACGGCCTTCATCAGGCCAACGTTACCTTCCTGGATCAGGTCGCCCACGGGCAATCCGTACCCGCTATATCCGCGGGCAATGTGGACGACAAATCGCAGATGCGACAGCACTAGCTGCCGGGCGGCACCCAGGTCGCCACGGAAGCGAAAGCCTTCCGCGAGGTCACGTTCTTCTTCACGGGTCAGGACTGGAATTCGGCCAACTCGGTCCAAGTAAGCATCCAGGCTTCCCAGGGGACCGGCCAGCGCGAAGTCGCCGTTGCGGGCGATCAATGCGGTACTTGCGGTCATGAAATCTCCCATCTGTTGGGGGCCATATTAGCACTCGGCATCTTAGAGTGCTAAGGGCTCCGAAAGTTCCCGGCGCCGCCCTGTGCATCACTCTAATTCGCCTTAATGAACAATAGCTTGAACCTCTCCAAGCCCCTCCTGCATCCCCCTTCCGAGAGGGGGGCAACGGCCCTTCGGAGGGGAAGTTCCACCCCCACTGCCAGGCCTGAGATCGGCGCCAGCGCGTTCCCGGCTGCGGCCAAGGGTCAGGCTGGGGATTCCGGCGGTGCCCAAGGACCAGGCTGCCGGCCCTCGATTCCCGGCTGCGCCCCCAGGGCCCAGGTCCGGGTAGCGCATTCCTTGCGCTGACCTCCACCGGTCGGCCGGCCGCTCACTCGGGCATAACCGCCACCGCTGCGATACGCCAAGTCCATCGACCGCGGGCGGCCCCCAATCCGCTCCGCCGACGCCAAAGCCCCGGGACCCTGCGATCAGGCAAAGCCAGAGCTATTCGTAGTAGGGCGTAGGAGTTCGGGTCAGGAGACCCTGCGCGGGAACCTGCGCAGATTTTCAAGGCGAAGATGGGACATTCGGTCCAACGGTTTAGTTCCTGCCCCCTTGTAGAATGCCGCGCGCCGCCCGGCGTCAACGCCCGACGCCGGCAGGAGCTCCTGAAGTGGACATCCACGCACTGCTGCTCGCCCGACTCCAGTTCGCGTTCACCATCAGCTTCCACATCATTTTCCCGGCGTTCTCGATCGGGCTGTCAGCCTACGTCGCCACGCTCCTGGTTCTGTGGAAGCGCACCGGCCACGACCACTTCCATCGGCTCGCCCGCTTCTGGACCAAGATCTTCGCCGTCTCCTTCGCCATGGGCGTCGTCTCCGGGATTCCGCTCTCCTACCAGTTCGGTACCAACTGGGCGCGCTTCTCCGAAGTCGCCGGCAATGTGATCGGACCGCTGATCGGCTACGAAGTGCTGACGGCCTTTTTTCTCGAGGCAACCTTCCTCGGGGTGATGCTCTTCGGCTGGCAGCGCGTCTCACCCTGGCTGCACGTTACTTCGGCGATCCTGGTCGCTCTGGGCACCGCGATTTCCGGCTTCTGGATCCTCGCAGCCAACAGCTGGATGCATACCCCTGCCGGCTACGAGCTCCGCAATGGCATTGCGTATCCCACCAGCTGGGTCGCGGTGATTTTCAACCCGAGCTTCCCCTACCGCTTCGCGCACATGATGACCGCCGCATACCTCACCACGTCTGTCGTGGTGCTTGCGGCAGGCGCGCGTTACCTGATCCGCAACGAGTTCCAGAGCGAAGGCCGCACCATGATGCGCATGGGTATCGGGATGCTCGCGATCCTCGGCCCCTTGCAACTGCTACTCGGAGACCAGCACGGACTCAACACGCTCCACTATCAACCCGCCAAGATTGCCGGCATTGAAGCCCACTGGACCGACAATGGCCCGGCGGACCTCGTGCTGTTCGCCTTGCCGGACGAGAAAGCTGAAACGAACCGCGCCGAAATCGCGGTCCCACACCTGGGCAGCCTCATCCTCACGCACAAGTGGGATGGCCGTTTTCCGGGCCTCAAAGAGTTTCCTCCCGATCAACGTCCCCCCGTGACATCGATCTTCTTCGCTTTCCGGATCATGGTGGCCATTGGCGTGACCCTGATCGCGATCGGTCTGTTTGGCGTGCTGTTGTGGTGGCGTAAGACGCTCTTCACGACCCGGTGGTATCTCCACATCGTCGCGCGCGCCTGGTGGTTGGGCTTCGTCGCGATCCTCGCGGGCTGGCTGACGACGGAGAGCGGCCGCCAGCCCTACGTCGCCTACGGCATACTTCGGACCGACCAGGCGCTGTCTCCGGTCAGCGCAGCGACAGTGGCTACATCGTTGACGCTGTTTGTGCTGGTCTACTGCGTGTTGTTCTCGATCGGCATCTACTACATCCACCGCCTCATCTGGAACGGCCCGAAGGGCGAGGCGGTCAAGCCGACCGCCCTCCCCGAGGGCTTGCCGAACCGGCCGCTGTCGGTGGCTGATAAGTCAACCCGCGAAGCCAGCGGCCGTGCACCCCGGCCCGCCGGGCAGGCCTTTGAGCCCACGGGCCAGGCTGGGGCACCGCCCTCGCCGACGTCCGACACAAAAGATCAGGGGGAGGGCGCCTCATGAACCCGGACAACCTGGTTGGACTGTCCTACTGGCTGCCCGTCATCAGCGCCGGGATCATCGGACTCGCCGTCGCAATGTATGTCGTGTTGGACGGATTCGACCTGGGCGTGGGAATTCTCTTCCCCTATTTTCCCGAGGAAGCCCAGCGCGACCAGACGATGAATTCCGTGGCTCCCTTCTGGGACGGCAACGAAACATGGTTGGTCCTGGGTGGCACCGGGCTGCTGGTCGCGTTTCCGTTCGCGTACGCGGTGATCATGCCCGCGTTGTACGTTCCGCTGATCGCCATGCTGCTCGCGCTGGTATTTCGCGGTGTGGCCTTCGAGTTCCGCTGGGTCGCCAAGCCACAACATCGCAAATGGGATATTGCGTTCGCGGCTGGCTCCACGGTGGCGGCCTTCTGCCAGGGGCTCATGTTGGGAGGCCTCCTCGGTGGCATCAAAGTCGAGGGCGATCACTTCGCCGGCGGGACCTTCGACTGGCTTTCGCCCTTTAGCCTCATGTGCGGCGTCGGCCTGGTAGTGGGTTATGCCTTTCTGGGCGCCTGCTGGCTCGTGATGAAAACTTCAGGGGGCGTCGAACAGATCGCGCGACGATGTGCACGGCCGTTCTGCATCGCATTCCTGGCGTTTATCCTGCTCGTGAGTGTCTGGACGCCTCTGCAGTTCGAGCGTATCGCCGCCCGCTGGTTCAGCATGCCCAACATGCTCTATCTGGCGCCCGTCCCGATCCTGACCGTGGTGCTCGCGGTGTCGTGTTGGCGGGGCCTGGGCGGAAAGCATCCGACCGTGGGGTTCTATAGCGCGGTGGGACTATTCGTCGTGGCCTATATCGGGCTGATCATCTCGACTGTTCCCTACCTGGTGCCGCCGACGGTGACTGTCTGGCAGGCTGCCGCCGCCCCCCAATCGCAGGGCTTCATTCTCGTCGGGATGTCATTCATGGTTCCGATCATTCTCGGCTACACCGTGTTCGTGTATCACACCTTCCGCGGCAAGATCCGCCCCGGCGAGGGCTATCACTGAGGCCGGCTCAGGGCTCCTGAACGATCGTCCCCTGGTGAAACACGATCTTCCACCCGTCGCTCGATCGCCTCCAGATGGTGGCCCGACGGGTGATCCGCCCACCCTGCTGTCTCAGGGTGTAGGTAAGCAGGTAAACGTCCGCCGCCAACTCCTGGCAGCGGAAGTCCGTCGTTTCCCAGAACTCCTCCACGGGATTTTGGTGCCCGGCAGACCCATGGGCCAGCCGCTCCTCGAGCGTATCCAACACCGAGCTGCGGCTGTAACGCCGTCCGGAAGCCCCGACTTCCCAGAAATCCGCGGTGGTCATGCCCTCGAAATCGGTC
>Ga0268266_10000822_pt1 | contig 40636 bp, 36 predicted proteins | sample KBSS13metaG_FD_190356 | JGI IMG/M metagenome (GOLD analysis project Ga0268266, IMG submission 190356) | Switchgrass rhizosphere microbial communities from Kellogg Biological Station, Michigan, USA - KBS S1-3 metaG (SPAdes) (version 2) | ecosystem: Host-associated > Plants > Roots > Rhizosphere...
ACCGCCCACCAGCTGATGCACGAAAACAAGCACCTCGGCAAGATCGCCTGCCTGGTCGGCGCCGAGTCCGAGGACGCGGGCAAGACCGAGGACGGGCCGGGCGCGATCCGGGCCGAGGTCGGGGCGTAAGGCGCCCACCGCGACGATGCGAAAGGATTAGCCCCATGCTCTACGTCTGCAGACTCGATTGGCACATCTCGCCGTTCCGCGGCCAGCGGTGGCTGGAGGCGTGGGAGCCCGCGGCGGCGAAGTGCACCGCCTACGGCGCCAAGAGCTGGTCCCTGACCCGCGCTGACGAGGATCCGCTCGCGTTCCAGCAGACGATGGTCTGGGAGAGCAAGGCCGATTTCGAACGCTATTGGTTCTCCCCGGAGATCGCCGAGGCCCGCGAGTCCGTGGTCAACTGGTACGTGATCCCGCTGCTGCCGACCTGGCACACCCTCCTCGCGGCCGAGTCGGTCGTCCCCACCGGGGTCTGACCACGTCCGCCCCATGAAGCTGGGGATCGTCGGCCTCGGCTACGTAGGACTTCCGCTCGCCCTCGCTTTCGCCGAGGCCGGGAACGAGGTCGTCGGCCTCGACACCGACGCCGGCAAGCTGGCCGACCTGCGGGCGGGCCACAGCTACATCGAGGACGTCGACGACGCCGAGTTGGCGAACTGCGCCGCGCGCCTCCACCCCACCGACGACTACGCCGACCTCGAGGACTGCGAGGCGGTGATCCTCTGCGTCCCGACGCCGCTCTCGAACTCACGCGAGCCGGACCTCTCCTACCTGCGCGAGGCCGCCGCGGCGGTCGCCGCCCACCTGCAGCCGGGACAGCTGATCGTCCTCGAGTCGACCTCCTACCCCGGCACCACCCGCGAGGAGCTCCTCCCGGCCCTCTCCGAGCGCGGCGGAGCCGTCGGCCTCGATTTCTTCCTGGCCTTCTCCCCGGAGCGGATCGACCCGGGCCGCTCGGACCACACGATCCGCACCACGCCGAAGCTGGTCGGCGGCATCACCCCCGCCTGCACCGACCGCGCCCGTGCCCTCTACGAGCAGATCTGCGACACGGTCGAGGTCCTCAGCTCACCCGAGACGGCCGAGCTGGCGAAGCTCCTCGAGAACATCTTCCGCTCGGTCAACATCGCCCTGGTCAACGAAGTCGCCCAGCTCTGCGACCGCCTCGGGATCGACGTCTGGGAGGTGGTCGACGCGGCGGCGACCAAGCCCTTCGGCTTCATGCGCTTCGACCCCGGTCCCGGCATGGGCGGCCACTGCCTCCCTGTCGACCCCTTCTACCTCGCCTTCAAGGCGCGCGAGCACGACTTCTACCCCGAGTTCGTCGAGCTCGCCGGCAAGGTCAACCAGGCCCAGCCGGAGTTCTGCGTGCGCCGCATCGAGCGCGCCCTCAACGACGCCGGCAAACCGGTCAAGGGCTCGCGCATCCTGATCCTCGGCGCCAGCTACAAGCCCGGCATCGGCGACACCCGCGAATCCCCGGCCCTGCGGATCATCGCCCTCCTCCGGGACCTCGGCGCCGAGATCGCCTACCACGACCCCTTCGTCCCCGAGCTCCCCGCCGAGGACCTGAAGTCCGTCGACCTCGACACGGCCCTGCCGGGCACCGACCTCCTGGCGATCGTCACCGCGCACCCGAACGTCGATCACGCCGCCGCGATCGCCGCCGTCCCCCGCGCGATCGACTTCCGCGGCATCAGCCGCAAGTTCGACTCCGACAACGTCGAGCGCCTGTAAGCGCCTCAGCCCCGCTCCAGCGGGGCCATGGTCAGGCCCGCGCTCTCCAGCTGCTCCCAGTAGTGCTCGGCGAGCTCCCGGGGGCCGGTCCAGACGATCGCCTGGCCGGAGTTGTGGATCTGATCGGCGATCCGGTGGCCCTGCTCGAGGCTGACGCTCGGCAGGACCGAGGCAAGAGTCTGGGCCACGTGGTCGAAGGTGTTGTGGTTGTCGTTGCGAACGATCACACGCCAGTTTCCGCCCAGCCCTGAACCGGGGCCGGCGACGCGCGGTTTCTCGATGGTCGATGGGGCCACGTCCGCGATTATGCACGGCGAGGCAGGATGAGCAGGCCGAAGGACAGCCGCTTCCCCTACATGCCGGGGATCGATGCGATGCGGGCCCTGGCGGTGCTCGCCGTCTTCGGCTACCACGCGGGCCTCGACTGGGTGCCCGGCGGCTTCCTCGGCGTCGACGTCTTCTTCGTCATCAGCGGCTACCTGATCACCTCGCTGCTGCTGCGCGAGTTCCGCTCCACCGATCACATCGCCCTCGGCCGCTTCTGGCTGCGGCGCGCCCGGCGCCTCCTCCCCGCGGTCGGGGTCCTGATCGCGGTGGCGATGATCGTCTCCGCGATCGCCGAGCCGGGCAAGATCGACACGATCCGCGGCGACGCGCTCTCCTCGCTCTTCTACTTCGCCAACTGGCACTTCATCTACGAGCACACGTCCTACTTCGAACAGTTCGGGCGCCCGTCGCTCTTCACCCACCTCTGGTCGCTCTCGGTGGAGGAGCAGTTCTACCTTTACTGGCCGGTGATCTTCGCCGCCGGGATGAAGCTCTTCGGCCGCGGCCGGCTGCTGCTCGGGGTGCTTGCCGGGGCGGTCGGCTCGGTCGTCCTCGCCTGGATCCTCTTCGACCCCGGCCACGACGCCTCCCGCATCTACTACGGCACCGACACGCACGCCGTCGGCCTGCTCGCGGGCGTCGCCCTGGCAATGGTCTGGAGCCCGGTCCAGCTGCGCACCCACAAGTCCTTCGGCCCGCTGGTCGGCCCGATCCTCGACGCGCTCGGCGTCGTCGCCCTCGCCTACCTCGTCCTCAGCTTCGCCCACGTCCACGACTACGACCTCGCCCTCTGGCACGGCGGCTATGCCTGGGTCGCGATCGCCACCGCGGTGCTGCTCGCCGCCGTCGCCCATCCGGCGGCGCGCCTCGGCAGCATCCTGGGACAGCCTGCCCTGCTCTGGCTCGGCCTGCGCAGCTACAGCTTCTACCTCTGGCATTGGCCGGTCCTGGCGATGACCCGCCCCGGTGTCGACATCGATCTGCCCCGCGGCGTCCTCATCCCCCTGCAGCTGCTCGCCTGCCTGGCGCTCGCCGACCTCTCCTACCGCTTCGTCGAGCTGCCCTTCAACGGCAAGGCGAAGCTCCCCCGGATGCCGGAGGGCTGGCTGAAGGTGGCGCGCCCGGCCCTGATCGTCTCCGTGCTCGGGGTGATCCTGGTGGTCGGCTGGAGCGGGATCGTGAAGGCGGGCAGCAGCGCCTCGGCCTCCGCGGAGGCCGCCTCGAGCGCGACCTCCGTCCACGTCGCCGCGAGGACGAGGCCGCACCCGAAACCTCACCCCCACCCTCACAAACAACCCGAACGCCCACACAAGCCGCTTCCCCCCGCCAAGCACTGGCCGCGGATCGTGATGCTCGGGGACTCGGTGATGATCGGCGCCGAGGACAAGCTCGCCCAGCGCCTCGGGCCGGGCTTCTCGATGGACGCCAAGGTCGGGCGTCAGGCCGACGAATTCCTCAAGATCATCAGGAAGATCAAGCACGGCGGCCACCACCCCGCGGCGATGGTCATCCAGTGGGGCAACAACGGCCCGCTCTACGGCGAAGACATGGAAGCGCTGCGCGCGGCGACGACGAACGTCGGCCAGCTCTTCCTGATCTCAGACCACGCCCCGGTCTCCTGGCAGGACGAGTCCAACGAAGCGATCGCCGAAGCCGCCTCCGACTGGCACCACACCACCGAAATCCCCTGGGCGCAGGCGGCCGAAGAAGGAGGCGAAAGCCTCTTCTGGGACGGCATCCACCTGACCCCGAAGGGCGCCGCGATCTACGCCCGCCTGGTCAGCGAAGTCGTCCACGAAAAGGTCGCGTTCCCCTCCGGAGGTTGACGGGCCGAAAACCGCTGATATAGAGCGGTTTTCGGCCCGTCAACACGGGCGGGCCTACTTTTCTTGGTTGCCGGTCGATTCTCCCGCCGACTGCGCGACGAATTTCGAGACGGCTTTGATTTCGGCCGGTGAGAGCTGGCCTTTGAAGGCCGGCATTTTGCCGCCGCCGTTGATCACCTGGTGTTCGACCGTCGCTTCGTCCGGGGCCAGTTCGTCGAGGTTCGGTCCGACCGTGCCTTTGGTCCCGGCGGCGGCGAGGGTGTGACAGGTGCCGCAGCTCGATTCGAAGACCAGCTGCCCGTTCGCCGGACCGGTGGCCTTCTTCGGCGCCGCCAGCTGCGACGGTTCGGTCGCGCCGAGGGCGAAGCCGAGCAGGACCGCTTTCCCTTCCAGCGTCCCGACCACCGACACGTACTCCGTGTCGCCCACCTGGTAGACGATCGGCGGCGCGTGGAGTTCGAGCCCCTTGCGCGAGTACGACCACACTTCCTTGCCCGACTTGGTGTCGAAGGCGCGGAATTTGCCGGTCGAATCCGACATGAACAGGAGCCCGCCCGCGGTGGTCGAGGATCCCGACGCGCATTCGGTCCCGGTCGGGAATTTCTTCTGCCAGACCATCGAGTTGTCTTCGAGGTCGAGGGCGGTCAGCCAGCCCCCACGCGGCTCGATCGCGCTGTCGCCGTTGTCGTAGAGCTGCGGGAACACTTTCGAGTTGTCGCTCTGTTCGGTGTTGAAGCCCTTCAGTTTCGCCGCGTGGATCCCGACGTTCGAGCAGTAGTAGGTGTAGCCGAGCTGCGGGTCATAGCTCGAGGGCTGCCAGTCCAGCGAGGCGCCGTTCCAGCCCGCCGTGTAGTGGTCTTTGCCGAAGTACATGTAGGCGCAGGCATACTCGAAGCCCTTGCCGTCGGGGGCCTCCGGCGGCAGCAGGTTCTTGCTCGCGCAGTGCGGCGTGACTTCGCCGGCGTCGACGGGGATCGGCTCGGTCAGCGGTTCCCCGTTCTGCTTCTTCCAACCCATCTTTTCGTCGTAGGCCTTCGCCTGCGGGTCGGACTTGGCGTTGGAGAGCGGTTCTTCCTTCACCGGCGTGACCGGCTTGCCGGTTTCGCGATCGAGCTCGTAGACGTAGCCGTTCTTGCAGCCGATGCTGAGCCCGTTGACGTTCTTGCCTTCGATTTCCTGGGTCCAGAGGACCGGCGGCTGGGCGCAGTCGTAGTCCCACTCGTCGTGGTGGGTGGTCTGGTAGAACCAGCGCAGCTTGCCGGTCTTCAGGTCGAGCGCCACGACCCCGTCGAGGTATTTCTCGTCACCGGGTCCGCGGCCGCCGATGTCGGGCCAGGGGTTGCCGGTCGGGAAGTAGGCGAGGCCGAGCTTCGGGTCGATCACCGGATTGGTCCAGACCCCGCCGCCGCCGTCTTTGAGTTCACTCGGGGAATTCCAGGTCTCGGCCCCCGGAGTGTTCGGCTTCGGCAGCGTGTGGAAGGTCCAGACGAGCTTGCCGGTCTTCGCGTCGAAGGCCTTGATGAAGCCGCGCAGCCCGCCGATGATGTCGCTGCCGGATTGGCCGATGTAGACGAGGCCGTCCCAGTAGACGGGGGTCGGCTGCGAGTACTGGTAGACGTGCTGGGTGTTGACGAGCGATTTCCAGGTCGGCTTGCCGGTCTTCTGGTCGAACGCAGCGAGCACCCCGCCCGGCTCCTCGACGTAGACCTCGCCGTCGCCGACCGCCACCCCGCGGGTGCCGATGTTCGGCAGCGAGTGCTTGATGCCGACTTCTTTGGCGCTGGTCTGCCACAGCTCTTTGCCGGTGGTCGCGTCGTAGGCGCCGAGGACCGGGTTTTCGGAGCTCGAGGAGGCGTAGATGACGCCTTCGACCTCGACCGGGTTGTTCTCGCTGCCGGAGCCCTGCGAGCCGGGCGCTTCCAGCATCGCCAGGTAGGCCGGTTTCAGTTCCCCGATGTTTTCGGGGGTGATCTGCGAGGCGGTCGAATAACGGGTGCCGCCGATGTCGTCGCCGACCGAGGGCCAGGAGGTCGAGGGCGCTTCGCCTTCGAAGGAAGCGGGCTGGGATCCCCCCGCACCGCCGCTCGCTTCGGTCGTCGTCGAGCTCGACGACGATGAGGACGACGAGGACGAGCCACCGCCCCCACACCCAGCCACGACTGCGACGACGACGATCAAGACGGCGACGGACACTGCCGACCGCGCTCCGACAATGCTCATTGAGATCCCTTCGCTCCGCGGCGCCTTCCCGAAGGCGCCTACCGGGGCGTCAATATATTGGAAATTTCCAGGATGTAGATGGGGATGTGCCGGCGGTTGCGACAGTCCTAGGTGGGTCCTGGGCGTCTCATCGCGGTCCTGGCTGGCTGTGACCGCGATGAGACGCCCAGGACGGGAGGGAGTGCGTCTTTCGTCACAGGTTCGGGCGGAGGTCGGACTTACGTCGGAGGTCGGCGCGAGAGATGCCACACCTGCCTGAGTCCCGTGACGAAGATGCCGGGAACTCCCCACTTCCCGGGGCCTTCCGCCACTTTCGTGCGCTTTCCGGGCCCGAAAAGGGGACCGGATTCAGCGCTGCAGCCCTTTCAGGGGCTATAGCAACTGCAAAGGCTGCAGCGCGGTCGTGACTGTTGCCCAACACGCACGGAAGCGTGGACTTCCCACGCTCTCCGTCACGACTTGCGAGTCTCGTGACGGATCCGTGCTCCTCCCGTGACGAACCCGTCGCACGGCGGCGAGCTTCCGCCCGCACTCCTCACATCCCCGGCCGTCTCGGGCACGGTCACAGCCAGCCAGGGCCGTGACCGAGGCGGCCGCGCTAGCCGACACCCCTTGCGTCCCTCGCGCTTCCCGGGCGCCAGCTTTCCGAGGCCCCGTCCCTTACAAGGAGCCCCTTGCCCGCTCAGCGGGCCCGGAAGGCGGTGCGCAAACCGAAGTGGGGCTTCGGGGCATGCGCCGGGTGGCGCGAGGGGGCGCCGCAGTGGGAACCGAAGTCTTGGGTCCAGACGTGGGCGTCGCTGTGGCCTTCGAGGTTGCCGACCGAGAGGGCGATGCCGATCTGGGAGAAGCGGCCGAGGATGTTGGCGCGGTGCTCGGGGGAATGGAGCCAAGCGACGAAGATGGAGCGCACGGTGCCCGCGCTGCCGCTGCCCCAAGCGATGTTCTCGCCCGCCCGCCAGCAACGCGACGCGAGGTAGCCACTGCGCTGCATCCAGTAGGTGAAGTCGCGGCCGCAGGCGTAGTGGCTGAAGCTGTCGCAGCGGATGATGTCGGTGTTCTTGCGGGTCGCCGACTGGTCCAGGGTGGCCGCGTTGCCGAACTGGCCGAGGCCGTCGTGGCTGCGGGCGAAGTTGGTCATGCAGCGCATCGCCTGCTCCTGCACGGCGGGAGAGTCGCCAAGGTCGGTCTGATTGGGGCAGACGGAGGTCGGTGCCACGAGGGCGCTCAGGCGGCGAGCCTGGGCCGGGGCGGCGATGACGGCGACGATCAGGGCGGCGGCGAAGAGCGCGGCGATCAACTTGCGGGTCATGCGCCAGTTCTCGCCAGATCACCACCCTAGTTTTCGCGCAGGGGACTTTTCTGGACGTTTGTTCGACCCGCACGGAGCGCGGCGGGAAGCGCGTTGCGGCTCAGCCGCCGCTGCGGGCGCCGAAATCGACCGTGTAGGTCGCCGATCCGGCGGTGGCACCCATCGGGTAGCCACGAGCGACCCCGACGCCGGCGTCGCGGAAGCCGGGATCGAGGATGTTGGCCCGGTGCGGCGGGCTGTGCATCCACTCCTTGAAGACCGCCATCGGCGAGCCGTAGCGACGCCCGTGCCCGCCACCGATGTTCTCGCCGACGGTGAAGGCGTTGGCGCTGTGCAGGTAGCCGGTCCGCGTGATGCGGCTGTCCATCGAGCCGCCCGGACCTTCGTGGGCGAAGTAACGATGGGTGACCATCGAGTCCGAATGGCCGGTCGCCGAGTCGCGCAGCTCGGCGTTGAAGGCGAGCGGACGCAGGCCGAAGTGGACGCGCACGCGGTTGATCAGGCAGAGCTCCGAGGCCCGCATCTGGTGCAGGGTCAGCTGCCGGGGCGCCGCGGTCGAGTTGCCGCAGGTCGCACCCCTCGCCGCCGTTCCGACCGCCGGCAGCAGAGCCGCCAGTGCCAGAAGCGCCACCACCGACCCGAGCAGAACCTTGATCTTTGCGCTTCCGAGAGCTTTTTGTGATCGCTTGCTCACAATTGGCGCAGCAGGTTACCGAATACATAACCCGTCAACGTGACCGGGTCCGGAACAGTGCGAAACTTCACGCCGATGCGCCGCCTGACGCACATCCTCTCGATCGGCCTGATCACCGCCGGGATCGTCCTCCTCCTCGACGTGGGGATCACGCTCGCCTACCAAGAGCCGCTCTCCGCGATCTACAGCTCGATCAAGCAGGGCGAAAAGGAAAGCCAGCTGAAGACGCTCGAATCCGACTTCCTCACGAAATCGGACGTGAAGCAGATCCAGAAGGCCGAGCAGACGAAGGACCCGAAAGTCCGCAAGAAAGCGGTGAGCGTCAACGTCGACAAGCTCGCCCAGCGCCTGGTCGACGAATCGAAGCCGGGCGACGCCCTCGGCCGGATCGAGGCGCCGGGGATGGACGGGCTGAACATGGTCTTCGTGCAGGGCACCGACGCCTCGAGCCTCGAGCTCGGTCCCGGCCACTACCCCGAAACCGCGATGCCGGGGCAGGGCAAGACCGTCGCGATCGCGGGCCACCGCACCACCTACCTTGCGCCCTTCCGCCACATCGACTCGATGAACCCGGGTGACAAGATCACGTTGAAGATGCCCTACGGCACCTTCATCTACAGCGTGCAGAAGTCCGAAATCGTCGATCCCTCGGACGTCGGGATCATCCACAACACCGGCTACGAGCGGCTCGTCCTCAGCGCCTGCCACCCCCTCTACAGCGCCTCGAAGCGCTACATCGTCTACGCCCGGTTGGTGCACACCGAACCGGGCGTCCCTTGAGCGACGCGAGGCCGCCCGCCGAGTGCGACCTGGTGGTCGTCGGCGGCGGCATCCTCGGCGGGGCGGTCGCCCGCGAGCTGCTGGCCCGTCGCCCGGGAGCCCGCCTCGCCGTGCTCGAGGCCGAGCCGCGGATCGGAGCCCACCAGACCGGCCGCTCCAGCGGCGTGATCCACTCCGGCATCTACTACGAGCCCGGTTCGCTGAAGGCCCGCCTCTGCGTCGAAGGCTCCCGCGCCCTCTACGAGTACTGCGACGCGAAGGGCATCCCCTACGACCGCTCGGGGAAGCTGATCGTCGCGGTCGAGGACGGTGAACTCGGGCGGCTCGACGAGCTCGAACGGCGCGGGATCGCGAACTCGGTAGTCGGGCTGCGTCGCCTGGGCGGGGACGAGATCGCCGCGATCGAGCCCCACGCCCGCGGGGTCGCCGCGCTGCACTCGCCGGGCACCGGGGTGGTCGACTTCGTCGCCGTCGCGAGCGCCTACTCCGAGGACGTCGCCGCGGCCGGCGGCACCCTCCACCTCGGGACCAGCGTCCGCCGCGCCCGTCCGATCGGCGACCGCCTGGCGATCGAGCACTCCCACGGCACCACGGTCGCCCGGCAGGCCGTCTTCTGCGCCGGCCTCTGGTCGGACCGCCTCGCGGTCGCCTGCGGAGCGCCCGCCGACCCCCGCATCGTCCCCTTCCGCGGCGGCTATCTGAAGCTCGGCCCGGCCGAGGCGGTCCTGATCCGCGCCAACGTCTACCCGGTCCCCGACCCCGACCTGCCGTTCCTCGGCGCCCACCTCACCCGCAACTTCGCCGGCGACGTCCTGATCGGCCCCAGCGCCTTGATGGCCCCGGCCCGCGACGCCTACGACCTGCGCCGTATCCGCCGCCGCGACCTCGGCGAAACCCTCCGCTGGCCAGGCACCTGGAAGATGATGGCCCACCACTGGCGCGCCGGCCTGATCGAGATGCGCAACGCCGCCAGCCCGACCTCCTTCGTCGCCGAGGCGGCCCGCATGGTCCCGGCCCTGAAGAACGCCAAGGCCCTCCCCGGCCCCGCCGGCATCCGCGCCCAGGCCCTAGGCCGCGACGGCAAACTGGTCGACGACTTCGTCATCCACCGCACCGACCACGCCATCCACGTCCGCAACGCCCCCTCCCCTGCGGCTACGTCGTCGTTGGCGCTGGCGGGGTTGATCGTGGACGGACTCGAGGCGACCTAGACGCCGAGGTATGAAAACGATGGAGAAAGTGCGACGCCGTTGCGGGAGACGTGAGCGAGGCGCCACGAACTCCACACTTCCGTGCGAGTTCCTCATGCTTCGTGCGCCTTCCGTCTGACCCCAGATGTTGATGGGCCGAAAACCCGCCTATATGACGGGTTTTCGGCCCGTCAACATTGGGGTGCTGGAGAAGCGTGACGGAGGTGTTGAGTTTCGGGCGGAAGCGTGACGTCTCTCGGGAGTTCCCGGCGAAACAACGGCCCGAACGACCGAGAACCAGTTAGAACCGCACCGGCGTCCGCACCACGATCGCTTCGAAGCTCGCGATCAAGCCGCTGCCGTTGTTCGTTGCTCCCGCCGAGAGGGCGGTCATTTCGCCGGTCATTTCGCCGCAGGTTTCGTCGTTGGCTTCGATGACCTGTTCGCCGCCGAGGTAGCCGCCGATCTTGCAGGTGCCGGCTTCTTCTTTGGCGCCGCCGACGACGCGGAGGCGCAGGACGTTGGCTTTTTCGGCCGGCTGGACGGCTTTGACGTTCTTTTTGATCGCCAGGTAGTGGATGCCTTCTTCGGTCACTTTGACCAGCTGGACCTTTTTCTGGGCCGGGAAGACGCGCAGCTCCAGCTTGTTGCCGGCGCCGACCCGAAGCTGCATGCCGAGAAAGGCTTTTTTGGCGACCGCGGGCGGGGTGCCGCTGACGATCCGCCCGGTCGCGGCGATCTCGAGGTCCGAGCCGATCACCGGGGTGCGGTAGGCGCACTCTTCGGTGAGCTTGCCGACGGTGATCTTCAGAGAGGTCTGCGCCCCGCCCCGCGCGCAGCTTTTGCCGGCCAGTTTCAGGATTTCGGCGCGCTGGGCGGTCGTTTCGAGCGCGTTGCGGTAGATCGCGACGAAAGCGCCCGAGGCCGTGGCGACGGCACCGAGGCCGAGTGCGACGACGAGGACGGTGACGATGATCAGCTTGGTCTTCATAAGGAGTCGCCAACCTAAACACAGCCCGCGCCCGATGTTGCGTCGTGCGCCCCCCTGAACGGCTGATCCCAAATATCATCTGCGACATGAGCAACCATCGACTCCCCGAGCGCGACCGCCCCTGGGTGATGCGCACCTACGCAGGACACTCCGACGCGAAGCGCTCGAACGAGCTCTACCGCGGCAACCTGGCGAAGGGCCAGACCGGGCTCTCGATCGCCTTCGACCTGCCCACGCAGACCGGCTACGACCCCGACCACGTGCTGGCGCGAGGCGAGGTCGGCAAGGTCGGCGTCTCCGTCGCCCACAAGGGCGACATGCACCAGCTGCTCGAGGGCATCCCGCTGGACGAGATGAACACCTCGATGACGATCAACGCGACGGCGGCCTGGTTGCTCGGCCTCTACGTCACGGTCGCCGAGGAGAACGGGGTCGAGCGCGCGGCCCTCTCCGGCACGACCCAGAACGACATCATCAAGGAGTACCTCTCGCGCGGGACCTACGCCTTCCCGCCGGAGCCCTCCCTGCGCCTGATCGCCGACATGGTCGCCTTCAGCGTCAACGAGGTGCCGCGCTGGAACCCGACCAACATCTGCAGCTACCACCTGCAGGAGGCGGGCGCGACGCCGGTCCAGGAGATCGCCTACGCCCTCTCCACCGCGATCGCCGTGCTCGACGAGGTGAAAGCCCGCGGCCAGGTCGCCGCGGCGGACTTCCCCAAGGTCTTCGGCCGCATCTCCTTCTTCGTCAACGCCGGCATCCGGGTGATCGAGGAGATCGCCAAGCTGCGCACGATGGGCGCGCTCTGGGAGCAGATCGGCCGCGAGCGCTACGGCGTCACCGACGAGAAGATGCTCCGCTTCCGTTATGGCGTCCAGGTCAACAGCCTGGGACTGACCGAGGCTCAGCCGGAGAACAACATCCAGCGGATCGTGCTCGAGGCGCTGGCGGTGACGATGAGCCGCGACGCCCGCGCCCGCGCGCTGCAGCTGCCCGCCTGGAATGAGGCGATGGGCCTCCCCCGCCCCTGGGACCAGCAGTGGTCCCTGCGCATCCAGCAGGTGCTGGCGAACGAGACCGACCTGCTCGAGTACCCCGACATCTTCGAGGGCTCGGTGGTGATGGAGGGCCTGGTCGAGGAGCTCTCCGCCGGCGCCCTGGAGGAGATGAAGGTGGTCGAAGAGCGCGGCGGCGCGATCACGGCGGTGCCGTACATGAAATCCCGCCTGGTCGAGTCCCACCGCGAGCGCGTCGCCCGGATCGAGAGCGGCGAGCTGAAGGTGATCGGCCAGAACAGCTTCAAAGAGTCGGCCGAGTCCCCGCTGACCGCGGGCGCCGACGGCGGCATCATGACCCCGGACCCCGAGGTCGAACGCGAACTCGTCGCGGCGCTCGAGCAGTGGAAGGCGAACCGCGACCAGGCCGCGGTCGACGCGGCGCTGACCGAGCTCGCCAAGGTCGCCGCCGAGGACGGCACGAACATCATGCCCGCGACGATCGCCGCCGCCAAGGCCGGGGCGACGACCGGCGAGTGGGCGCAGACGATGCGCGACGTCTTCGGCGCCTACCGCGGCCCGACCGGGGTCGACGGGGCCGCCCCGCCGACCTCCGCCGCCCAGCTCGACCCGATCCGCCACCGCGTCGACGAGATGTCGGACCAGATCGGCCACCGGATCAAGATCCTGGTCGGCAAGCCGGGCCTCGACGGCCATTCCAATGGCGCCGAGCAGATCGCCCTGCGCGCCCGCGACGTCGGCATGGAGGTCATCTATCAGGGTATCCGCCTCACCCCCGAGGAGATCGCCACCTCCGCCCTGCAGGAGGACGTCGACGTGGTCGGCCTCTCGATCCTCTCCGGCTCCCACCTGGAGCTGATCCCCGAGGTTGTCCGCCTCCTCGCCGAGGAGGGCCTCGAGATCCCGGTCGTCGTCGGCGGCATCATCCCCGTCGCCGACGCCGAGCGCCTCCGCGCCGCGGGCGTCGCCGGCGTCTACACCCCCAAGGACTTCGACATCAACCAGATCATGGGCGAGATCGTCGAGCTGGTCGGCGACCGCGCCGGGGCGGGCGCCGCTGCCTAGGAGGCGGCGTCCGTACGCCGAGCTACGCGGCGCGCGACAATACGCATATGAGTGACTTCACCGACGACCGCTCGGCCTGGCTGCGGTGCTATCGCTGCTGGTCGCAGAACCTCGAGATCCAGATCCATTACGACGCGATCCGCCGGGTCGACCCGGAGACCGGGACGCTCGCCGAAGGCGTGGACGAGGTGCAGGAATCGGTCGTCCAGTGCCTCGACTGCATGCACGACCAGCCGCACCTGACCTTCGAGGACGACCGCGTGGCGCCGATCGGCGACCGCTGGCCGCGGATGGTGGCGGGCACCCCCTGGGTCGCCTCCTGCACGGTCCAGATCGACGCCGACCGGGTCGAGAGCTGCTCCGGCCCCGAAGCGGCGGAGTTCCTCACCTACGGGGCCTTCGGCGACGCCGGCGTACGCGAGTTCTTCACCCACGTCCGCTTCCACAAGCACGATGAGGACCAGATCGTCGTGCACCTGCTGGTCGAGCTCTACGCCCGCTCGGCGCAGGAGGCGACCGAGGTCCTCGAGGGGGCTGCCGAGGGCGTTCTCGAGATCACCTCGCTGGCCGAGGAGTCGCGGCCACCGGCTCATGCGTCGGGCGAGGCGCACTGATTATTGGGTAGAAGCGCCGTCGACGCCTGTACGAGCGAAAACGTGTCATTGGTCCAGAGAGGGATCACCCTCTCCGTGATGTGGGGTAGCGGTCGAAGCATCCTGCGTGAAGCACTCCACGCAGATCCGCCTCCTCGCGCTGCTCGCGCTCGTCGTCGCGCTGCTCGCCCTCCCGGCCTTCGCCTCGGCCGCGGTCGGAATCACCGCCCCGTCCAGGGTCGTCGCCGGGGAATCCTTCGCCGTCACCGCCAAAGTTCCGCGCGGTACCGAAAGAGTCTCCTTCTACATCGATGGGCGTCAGGCAGCGGTCGACCTCTCCCCCGCCTGGACCCTGCCCGACAAGGCTCTGGCCACGCTCGGCCACGGACGCCACGTCATCACGATCAGGGCGCGCAGCCGCAGCAAGATCTTCTCCGCCCGTCGGGTCGTCGTCGTGGCGCCGAGCTCGCCTACGGTTCGAGGCGTGACCGCCGCACCCGAACCGGGCCCCGCCAAGCTTCCGTCGCTTGATCCCGAAGCGCCGCTCCAGCCGGAAATCCCCAGCGCGCCGGAAGCGCCTTCGCTGCCTGAAACGCCAACCACGCCGGAAACCCCGGTAGTGCCCGAAGCACCGACGGAACAAGCGCCCGTCAATTCGATCCCGACGTTCAACGGCGCCAAGATCCGGGACTTCCCGCTTCTGCAAGCAGCGCCGGGCGCGATCACCGAAGTGCCGAACCCGACCGGCGGCGGGGAAACCGTCTTCCAGATGACGGTCAATGACCAGGACGTGGCGCCGGTCACCCCGACCGAGAATCCCCGCGCCCAGGCACTGGCCCCGGGGACGATCGAAAACGGCGACGAATTCTGGCTCCAGACGAAATTCATGATCCCCGAAAACCTCCCCTCGGTTCCCGGCTGGATGTCCCTGGTCGCGATCTACGGCGCCCCCTTCGCGGGCTCCGGACCATGGGGCATCGGCATCACCCAGAACGAACTTCGCTGGCAGCGGAACGGGACCTACGACTGGGACATCCCCTGGCGGGCACCGCTGGTCAAGGGAAAGTGGATCACGGTGCTCCTACACGAGCGCTTCGCCACCGACGGCTGGGTCGAAATGTGGATCAACGGAGAAAAGGTCAACTTCTTCGCTCCGGGCAACTACAACCCGCTCCACGAAGCGCGGTCCGAAAAGCTTCAGATGGCCACCATGGACGCCTCCAACGGCGGTGGCCCGAACGCCGCCAAGATCATGCAGTACCGAGAGGTGGGGATGTTTGAATCGGGCTCCACCTACTTCGGCCCTCTCCGCCTGGGGCCGACGCGCGCAAGCGTCGGAGCCTGACTCAGTCGAGCTCTTCGCGCAGCTTGCCGAGCGCCCGGTAGAGCCGTCCTTCGACGGTCGTCTCCTTCTCGCCGAGCAACTTCGCCGCTTCCTTCGCCGTGAGCTCGCCGCCGTAGCGGAGGGCGACCACCTCGCGCTCCTCGTCACTCAGGGCCGCCATGGCGCGTTGCACCTCATCGCGGGTCTCGGCTCGATCGATCCCACGGTCGCGGAGGTCATCGCCGACCGGGGCGCCGACCCGGTCCAGCGCCCGCACCTCGGCGCCTTGGCGCCGTTGCTGGTCGCGCAGGCAGTTGAGCGCGATCGAGTAGAGCCAGGTCTTGGCGCTCGCCTTGGTCGGGTCGTAGCGCTTGCGCGCCCGTAGAGCCCGCTCAAAGGACTCCGAGAGGACGTCCTCCGCGAGCGCGCGGTCGCCCGTCCGGTAGGCGAGGAATCCGAACAAGGCTTGGGCGTGGTCGCTGTAGAGGCGCTCGAAGTCGCTGTCACGCATGGGGGTCGTTTCTCAGAGGTATTTCAAAGAGTCGATCAGAAATCGACCCGTTCGTTCGTATAAGTGACATCAGCAAGAAAAACGACAGCCCCAGCAACGCCTTCAATGAGGACTTCCGCGATGTGGAGCGGCGTCTTACCGACGCCAGACCGGCCTTGACCGCGCTCGAGCTCGACGCGACGAAGGTGCGGATCATGAAGTCGGCGCCACAGAGCCAGCCGGGGCTGCTCGCAAGAAAGAAGGGGAACCTTATGAAGTCACGCGTCGCCCTAGTAGCCGTTCTCGCGTTGGGCGTATTCATGAGCGGTACCGGGGCGACCTTGGCCGTCTCTGGTTTCGCCAACGACGGTAGCGCCAGTTCGGCCCAGTACCCGAAGGCCAACAACCACTCCGACAAGGGCAACCACGTGGTTGAAGCCGAGAACTCCAGCGGCAACTCGAACAAGTGCACCGAGGATTCTTCGGGCGCCGGCGGCAACGCCGCGGGCAATGGCTCGGAGAACTGCGAGCCCGCCGCGGCGGTCGAAGCGCAGGCGGTCGAACAGGTCGCCGTCAACGGGTCCAGCAGCTCGCTGCCGTTCACCGGTTTCCTGGCCATCCCGGTCCTGATCGTCGGTCTCGGCCTCCTCGGCGCCGGCGTGGCGATGCGGATGCGCAGTCGCCGCGGCGATCACCTCGCCTAGAGCGCACGTCGGGTAACAAGAATCAAAGGGGAAGGCTGGCCGCTTCGGCCAGCCTTTTTCTTTGTCCCGGCGTCTTCGCCCGTTCGAACTTTTCCTGTTCTTCGATGACCAGCGGTTCAAGTGGGTTCAGGCGCCTCGTCTGACGGAGCTGGGGCATCGGATCACGGCCTTGGATCGCGCGGGCCATCGCCAAGCCGTAATGGGTTTCCCAGTTTTCGGGGTCGCGGAGGATGGCGCTCCTCATCGCTTCTTCGCCAAGCCGATATTGGCCGAAGCGAATGTCGCAGTAGCCGATGATCTCGTACGGCTCGGGTCGCACGCCGAGCGCATGGAGAGAGTCCAGCGAGGAGCCGATCGCCTGCGGGCATTCGTTCGCGTCGAACGCGGTCAGCGCGCTTTCCAGGCGCGTCTGCGAAGCCGCCACCAGAACCGGGGTGATCGCCAGCACGCCGACACAGACGGCGGCGATCAACCGCGGCAGCCGCCCGACCGCGGCTACGCCTGCCGCGCCCGCCTGGCGCAACGGTCGCGCCAGGGCCAGGCCGCCGAGCGCGAACAGCCAGACCGTCACCGCCGGCATCTCCCAGTCCCAGTCGATGCCCGCGTGGATCACCCAGACCAACGCCAACGCCAGGAAGGCGGCGTAAGCCTGTCGGGTCGGTCCGCGCAAACGCCGCGCCGCCCCCACCAGGAAGGCCAGCAGGACGGCGACGATCAGGACGGCGCCGACCAGGCCTAACTCGCCCAGCTGCTCGACGTAGAGAGAGTGGGCGTCCAACACGGTGAACGCGTAGGGACGACGCTGAGCCCACTGCAACGCATAGGTCCCTGCCCCTTTGCCCAGCACCGGGTCTTCGTCGAAGGCCTCGATCGCCGCCTTCCACTGCGGGATGCGACCGTTGTTGCCGAAGGATCCGAGCCGTTCCGAGGGATCTTCCGTATGCCCGACATCGTTTTCGTGGACGAAGTGGTCCCATTTTTGAGAGGCCCAGTGCCCACCCCCGGCGGCGAGCCCGACGATGACCGCGACCAACACGAACGCTCCGCCCACCGCGGCTATCCGACCGACTCCGATCTTCGGTGGACGCCAGGCGTCGAGGCGCCGGTCGAACCCGAGCACCGCGAGGCGCAGCACCACGGCACCGATCACGCAAAGGATCACGATCAGCGCCAGGTGATGCCCTTGGCTGATCCCCGCAGCGGAGGTGTAGCGAGCCGAGGAGACCGTGTGCGCTTGGAGGCTGACGACGATCGCGATCGCGGCCGGGATCCCAACCGCCGGGACGGCGACGAGACCGCGTCGCGGCCGGGCCAACACCAGATAGCAGGCGACGCCGAAGACGGCGAGAGCCAGGGAGGATCGGGAGAAGGTGAGCAGCAGCGTCGAAGCGGCGAGCGGGAACGCCGCGGCCGCCAGGACCCGCAGCACTCGACCCTGTCGGTCCGACGAAGTGAGATGCAGGAGCGCCACCAGCTGCAGCGCGCTCAACAGGCCGAGAGCGTTCCAATAGGTCAGCGGAAAACTGAGCCGTTGGGGTTTCACATCGAGTGAGATCGGCCAGATATTCGGCGCCACTCGCGAGAGCCAGCCCGCCGCGCAGACGACGAAGGCAGCGAGCACGAAACCGCGGAGGCCCCACTCCAGACCGTCCTCTCTATGTTTGAGGAGTCCGAAGAAAACGAGGATCAAGACGTAGAGGAGTGCCCGATCAAATTCGATGATCGCCCGACTCCACGATTCAGACCAAGCTCCGGAGAGCAGGGTCAGGGCCGCGAAGGCGCTGAGCGCACCGATTGCCGCGAGCAAAGCCGGAGTCGAGCGCGTCAGGGGTTCGTGGACCAACATGATCGCCAGAACGACGAGGATCGCCATCGCGACGGTGGCGTACGCGATCGCTCCCGGGAAGAAGCCACCGGCGTTGAATGAGAGGTAGATCGTCAGAGCCGCGAGGACCGCGGCGCCAAGCGCACCCCCCCACCACTGGGCCGGATCCTGCTTCTCAGGAACGACCTCCGCCACCGGATCTGCGTCGTTCATTTCGGGAGCCGCTGAGTGGATATCAATATTCTCTTCGATTGGCCGGGGTACCTGCTCCCACGTGCCGCACTCGATGCAGCCATCTAACCCGCTTTCAAGCCCGGAGATCCCGGAGCCGACAGATCTAGTGTCAGCCATGGACAGCATCGCTTATGACCGCGACGTTCCCGGAGAGATCAATTCGGTCCATCCGGCGAGCGCCCGCGCAAAAGGGGCCCGGAACCGCTCCCGCGTACTGCTGCGTCTGCTCTTCGCCGCCGATGTTCTCGCCTCGGCATGCGCCGGCCTGCTGACCAGCCTCATCTTCGACGTTCCGTTCGGCAGCGGCCTCGCCCTCACCGGCGTCCTGGTGGTCGGGTCGATCCTGCTCTCCTTCGTCTTCGGCCTCTACGGCGACCAGGATCTCTCGAGCTGGGCGAGTGGGCTGAACGACGCGCCCCGAGCGTTCGGCAGCGGCCTTCTCCTCTCCTGGCCGGTTTTCGCCGCCACCGATCTCCTCGGGATCGGCAAGCCCGCCTTGGTCGCGCTGGTCGCCACGGCCTCCACGGCAGGGCTCGACGCTCTCGGGCGGGCGGTCGCGCGCGGTGCCGTCCATCGCAAACTGCCACTCCGGCAGCGGACCGTCATCGTCGGCTCGGGCGTGGTCGCCAATCGACTCGCCGAGCGACTGCGCCAACACGAAGAGTTCGGACTCGAGCCGATCGGCCTGGTCGACGACGAGGTCTTCGCGCCCGACGACGGGGTCCGCGAGCTGCCGCGGCTCGGATCGCTGAACCAGCTCAGCGCGGTCCTCGAGCGCGGCGACATCGACCGGGTGATCATCGCTTTCTCCCGGGCCAGCCACCAAGACCTGCTCAGCTGCATCCGCGCCTGCCGCGATCATCGGGTCGCGGTCGACATCGTGCCGCGCCTGTTCGAGCTGCTTTATGGCGCACGCGCGCTCAACCAGATCGGCGGCCTGCCGCTGCTCTCGATCGAGGCGCCCCCGCTGACCCGGACCTCGCGGGTCGCCAAGCGCACCCTTGACATCGTCGTATCCGGAGCCATGCTGACGGTGCTCAGTCCGCTGCTGTTGGTGATCGCGACCGCGATCGCGATCGACTCCCGCGGGCCGGTGCTTTTCCGCCAGGTCCGGGCCGGAAGAAATGGAAAGACCTTCAAGGTCTCCAAGTTCCGGACCATGCATCGCGACGCCGAGGAGCGTAAGAAGCAGTACGAGGATGCCAACGAGGCCGACGACGGCGTCATGTTCAAGATCAAGGACGATCCCCGGATCACCCGGGTCGGCGGCTTCTTGCGACGGACCTCGTTGGACGAGCTGCCTCAGTTGATCAACGTGTTGGCGGGCCAGATGAGCCTCGTCGGCCCCCGGCCCTTGATCCTCGAGGAGGCCGAAGAGGCCGCCCAGAGCTGGCACGTCAGGCGCCTCGATCTGCGGCCCGGAATCACCGGGTTGTGGCAGATCTCGGGCCGCTCAGATCTCCCCTTCGAGGAGATGGTCCGCTTCGACTACGAGTACGTCTCGGGTTGGTCGCTGGCGCGCGACGTCGAGATCCTCCTGGCGACGATCCCGGCGGTCCTTTCCGGGCGCGGCGCCTACTGAACTGCCGCTGCCGGGCAGTTCAGCGGCGTTTGGCCCGACGCACGGACCGGCGCAACCGGGTGACGGTCGGCGAGAGCAGCAGCGACTTGGCCGGGCGCCCGAGCTTCATCTGGAACTGGCGCGTGCCGTCGCGATAGTCGACGTTGATCCGCGGGATGGTCAACCGGTCGGCGTTCTTCTGCCCGGTGAAGGTCGGCAGCGTGAAAGCGTAGTCGTAGCCGCACTCAGCGCTCGCCCGCACGACTGCCGGGCTCCACTCTCCGAACGGAAAGGCGATCGTCCGGCACGAACCCAGACGCTCCTCGATCCGCCGCCTCGAGTCCAACAGCTCGTCGCGTAACTCGTCCGACTCGAGGGTGGGAAGGTGGGGATGGGTCATCGTGTGGCTGCCGATCTGGATCCCGGCCGCGGCCATCTCCTCGACCATCGACCAGGTGACCGAGAGCATGGTCTCCGGGTGAAGTCGCTGCGCCGCGGCGACCTCCGGCCACGCGAGTGGCGAGCCGCCATCGACCAGCGGTGGGATGACGAAGACGAACGCAGCCTGTCCGCGTTCGCGCAGGATCGGCAGCATCGTCGTGTAGTTGTCGCGAAAGCCGTCATCGAAGGTGAGGAAGGCCGTCGGCCGACGCAGCCGCCCCTCGACGGCGCCGACCAACGCGTCGAGGTTGCCCGTATCGAGTCCACGGGAGGCCAGTTGGTCGAGCTGTCGCTCGAACCGCGCGGCGCTGATCGTCAGATACCGCATCCCCTCGTCGGCGATCGAGTGGTAGCAGAGGAAGGTCGCCTTCGGCGATCGGTTTCGCAGCAAGCTCCCCACCTGACGAGTTTATGGGCACCGCTGACCGCTCGGCCATACGCCCCCACATAGAGTTCTCATCGTGCGCGTCCTACTCGTCTGCTCCCCCGGCGGCCACCTGCAACAGATGCTCGCCCTGCGTCCGGCCTGGGAGGGCGATCACAGCTGGGCTTCCCTCCACGGACCCGACACCGACACCCTTCTCGCCGGTGAGACCGTCGACTTCGGCCACGGGCCGACCAACCGCAGCATCACCAACCTCTTCCGCAATCTCAGGTTCGCCCACTCGGTGCTGCGCCGCCGCCGTCCGGAGGTGATCCTCTCGACCGGAGCAGGTCTCGCCGTACCCTTCTTCCTGGTCGGCCGCTGCCTGCGCATCCGCTGCGTCTATGTCGAGAGTCTGACCCGGACCGAATCGATCTCGGTCAGCGGACGGCTCGTATACCCGCTCGCCCACCGCTTTTTCGCGCAATGGCCGGCCGCCGCGGATCGACTGCGGCGCGCCGAGTACGCGGGGCGCATCCTTTGATCTTCGTCACTGTCGGCACCCACCATCAGCCGTTCGAACGCCTCCTCTCCGCCCTGCCCGATCTCGGCGAGAATCTGGTCGTCCAATATGGACCCGGCCGGCGGCCGGAGGGTGTGGGCGAGGCGGCCGACTACATGTCGTTCGAGCAGATTCTCGAGTGCCTGGAGAAGGCCGAGAAGGTGATCACCCATGCTGGCGTCGGCAGCATCCTCCTGGCGACGCGGGCTGGGCACCTGCCGCTCGTCGTCCCGCGTCGGGCCGAGCTCAGCGAGCACGTCGACGACCACCAGGCCGAGCTCACCCGGGCGCTCGGCGAGAGCGGTGCCGTGGTCCCGGTCTGGGAAGTCGCCGAGCTTGGCGTACTGCTTGATGCGGTACCGCGGCGCGGCGAGAGGGTCGAGCCGCCTGGCCGGCATGAGTTCGCCGAGCGGGTCGGCGCGGCTCTTCGCGGCGATCAGGCCAATACGCGATAGATCGCGGCGACCTCGGCGGCCACCCGGTCACCGCCGAACCCCCGAGCGCTGTCACCGGCCGCCTGGCCGAGGCGTCGGCGCAGGTCCGGATCCCCCCACAACAACTGGATCGCATCCGTCAATGCCTTCGGTTCGTCGGGCTCGATCAGCAGCCCGTCCCGGCCTGACTCGATCAGCTCGGGGATGCCTCCGGCGTGGGTGGCGACGATCGCGAGCTCGTAGGCCATCGCCTCGAGCAACGCCATCGGCATGCCCTCCGAGAGCGACGGCATCGCGAAGATCGAGGCGCGGCGCATCAGCGCGTCTTTGTCCGTCGCGTCGAGCCAGCCCACCCAAGTGACGTCCGGATTCGCCTCCGCAAGAGCGCGCAGCGAAGCGGGCGGAACACCGGGACCGGCCAACGTGATCCGCAATCCGGGCGCCAGCTCGAGCAGGGCCGGCAGCGCCGCCACGATCACCTCGCCTCCCTTCACGACGTTGGCGAAACCACCGAGGAAGACCAACTCGACGGGCGCCGACCGGCGCGCCGCCGGATCGAGGTCGATGACCGTCGGCGCCGGATTGGGCACGACGGCAAAGTCGCCCTTGTGACCCGCATCCTGGAGCGCGACGCCGCTGGCAGCGGAGACGACGAGTACCCGGTCTGCTGCCCGGAGCGCCGCCCGCAGCAGGGCCAACCGACCCCGACCGCACGAGGCCCGAAAGGTGGCGATGTCGCCTGCTCCCGAATGAACGTGGACGACGACCTTGCGACCGGTTCCCTTCGCGACAAGGACGCAGATCGACTTGCGAACGGCGCTGCCACGAACCGTTGCGTGGATGTGGACGATACGGCCGCTGCCGCGAACGCCCCAGACGACAAGCATGAGGAGGGCGCGGCAGAAGATCGTCAAACGGCGAAATGCCGCCGGGCCCTCGTAGGTCGCGACGAAGTCGAGCCGGAACGTCCGTGCGAGCTCTGATTCGAGCAACCCACGGATAGCCACCGACATGCCGCCACCGACCCGCGGATCGGGTCCCATGTGCAGGACTCGCGGTCGCTCAGACGTTGCCAACGTCACCGCTTCCGGGCAGGTCGGCGGGCGGCGGCCCCCAGCGCCGTCGCGCGAAATCGATCTGCCCTCGCGCCGCGCCGACGGCAAGTGACCAAGGCTCGCGCCAGGGGCCAGGCCTCAGGCCGAGCCGGCGCACGGTCGCACGGCCAACGGCCAGCGCGGTCGCACGATTGGCCCGCAGAAGAGATCCGATGAGGCCCGAGAGCCCGGTTGCCCGGCGGCCATACTCGACCCCGTTGCGGGTCATCAGGTAGGCCCAGACCCCGGGTCGCTTCACCGCGCCGGGTTCCTGGTCGGCCCGGGCGGCGAGGACGACCCCGACACCCCAGCCGGCGCGGCGCACCCGCAGGCAGAGATCGGCCTCCTCGCAGTAGCTCCAGAAGCGCTCGTCGAAACCACCGACACTCGCCAACACCTCGTCGCGCACCAACATCGTCCCGCCGTCGATCCAATCGCAGGTGGCCACCTCGGCGAAGTCCAAGGACGGCGGAAGTTTGCGGTGCTGGTTGAGGCCGCTGCGGCTGGTCATCCCGCCGTAGGAGTACGCCGCGTCACCGCCACTCAACAGCAGCACCGGACCCACGACGCCGAGAGCTGGGTCGTCGTGCATCGCCGCCACCAACGACGGGAGCGCTCCCGGACGCAATGCCGCGTCATGGGTGAGGAGCAGGAGGAGATTCACCCCACGTCCACGCAGCCGTTCGATCCCGACGTTCATCCCGCCGGCGTATCCGAGATTGCGTCCGGTGGCGACGACTTCAATGCCGGCCGGCGCCGTCGGCGCCACTTCGCCGGAGCGGGCCGGGTTGTGAACGAGGACGATCGCCGCGGGGTCCAGCTCGGCAGCGAGAAGGGAGTCGATCACGGCCTCGAACGAACGCCCGCCCCCGTACGCGAGGATCGCCGCCCCCAGAGCCTCCGATTCGTGCGCGGGGACGGACACAGACACAGTTTAAGGGTCGCCTGATCCCGCTCTGACAAGGGAAGTCCCGCCGCCCCTGGACGAATGTTTGAGGCATCGACAATTAGCTTGATCGGGAGCGGCGACGGGACGAAGAAGCAGCGTGAAGGAGATTCGCGCCCGAGCGCTATTGATCGGCTTCGTCGTCGTGTTCCTGGTGTCGCTCGCCGGACCCGGCACCGCTTCCGCCCGTACCGACCTGGCCGAAGCGCGGGTGGTCCGCACACCTGATCCGGCCCCGCAGCCCACCCCTCGCGCCTCCTCCTCGTCGCTGGCGCCCGGCGTCCTCTTCGACGGCGACTCCGTCGGTTCGTTTGCGATGAACCAGTCCGCACCGGGCGCGGTGCAGGAAATCGAAGATCCGACCGGTGAAGCAGGGCGGGTCTTCGACCTCACCGTCCACGACAGCGACGTCTATCCGCTGACCCCGACCGATAACCCTCGCGCGCAACTTCTGTCACCGGGAATCATCGAAAAGGGCGACGAATTCTGGCTCGGGACGAAATTCATGATCCCGCAAGGCTTCCCCGAGGTCGACGGGTGGATGTCGCTCGTCTCAATCTACGGACCGCCGTTCGAAGGCACCGGGCCATGGCAGGTCGACGTACGCGGAGCTTCTCTCTGCTGGCAGCGGAACGAAGACTCCGACTGGGACATCCCCTGGCGCGAACCGATTCGCTACGGAAAGTGGGTCTCGATTCTCCTGCACGAGCGGTTCGCGACGGACGGCTGGGTCGAAATGTGGATCGACGGCAAGCCGGTGACGTTCTTCGCCGGATCGGAAACGTCCAATCCAGACCACCACGAACCGACCGAACGCCTGCACATGGCGACCGTCGACGCAAGCAACGACGGCGGACCCAACGCCGCCAAGATCATGCAGTACCGACAGGCGGGAATGTTCGGGGTCGGGTCGGTCTACTTCGGCGAACTCAAGATCGCGACGACCCGCGAGGGCGCTGAAGTAACCGATTGATCGGGTTGGGCGGCTAATACATTCGGCTAGCATGGCCGGATGTGGTTCGACCGGCGGAGGCCGCTCCGTCTCGCGGCTTTGACCGCCATCGCGGTCGCCGGTGCGCTGGCGCTCGCCCAACTGGTCGCCGCCCAGATGATCGACCATGGCGAGCGCGCGGCAGCCCCTGCGCGCGAATACAAGCGTCCGGGCCTGGCCAGACACCAACTCGCCCATCAACGGCGTCCCGCCTCAGTCGAGCCTGGTGGTCGCGGATCCGACGGGGCGTCGGCGACTGCGCCGAACACCGCGCCGCGGCCGCCCGAAGCGCCTGCCGAACCCGCCGGTAATCTCCTCTTCCGCGGCGCGACGATCGCCAACTTCGCGGCGCTTCAGGCGGCCCCGGAAGCGATCACGGAAGTGCTGGATCCGCTCGGCAGCGGCGAGACGGTATTCAAGGTCACCGTCCATAACGACGACGTCTATCCCGTAACCCCCACCGAAAATCCTCGTGCCCAAGCCCTCTCGCCGGCGATCATCGAACCGGGCGACGAATTTTGGCTCAAGACCAAATTCCTCATCCCACAGAACTTCCCCAATGTCCCGACCTGGCTCTCGCTCGTCTCGATCTACGGACCTTCCTACGACGGGTCCAGCCCGTGGAGCATCAAGGTGGCGGGCCAGCGGATCGAGTGGCAGCGGAACGGCACCTACGGCTGGGATATCCCATGGAGCATGCCGCTCGAGCGAGATCGCTGGATCACCATCCTCACCCATGAGAGCTTCGCCACCGATGGCTGGATCGAAATGTGGGTCGACGACGCCCAGGTCATCTTCCCGGAAGGGTCTCCCCGGATCTCGATGGAGACGATGGACTCGAGCAACGACGGCGGCCCCAACGCGGCGAAGATCATGCAGTACCGCGAAGCCGACCTGTTCGAATCGGCAACCGTCTACTTCGGTCCGCTGGAACTCGGCACCACCAGGACCGCTGTCGGCGCCTGACCGATCGCGCACGGCGGGCGACGATGGCTGACCTGCTCGCGGTGGTATCCCACGACGCCGAGCGCCCCGTGGCGACGGGAGAGATGGAGGCGCTGGTCGCGGCGCGGGTGAGGTTGCGCGGTGAGCCGCGGACACGCCATGACAAAGGCACGGGGCCGGTGCGGGCCACCGTGCTGGGGGATCACCCGGAGGCGCAGCTGGGAATCGTCGGCGACGATGCCGACTGGGTCGCCTGGGCGGGACCGATCGCGCCCGAGCCTCACCCACGAACCGCCCTCGGTGAGTCCCGCGGGCAGTTCGCGACCGTTCGGCGCCATGACGGCGAGACCGTGATCGCCACCGACCCGCTCGGCATGAAGCCCGCTTTCGTCGCCGAGCGGGACGGCATCACCTTCTTCTCGACGTCCGCCCTCGCGCTCGCCGACCACCTCGGCGCCGCCCCCTCGGCGTCGGGGATAGGCCGTTTTCTCCGGTGCGGCCTGCTTTTCGGTGCCGAAACCCTCTGGCAGGGCATCGAGCGGCTGACCCCGGGTACGTCGATTACTTTCGGCAACGGTGCCCCGCGCCGAAGGACGTACTGGCAGCCGCCCTACGACGAATCGATCGCGCACCTCCCGCTCGAGGCGACCGCCGCGGCCTGGATCGAGCGCAATCAGACCACCTATAAACCGTTCCGGGATCGCTCACCATGGGCAGACCTGACCGGCGGCTTCGATACCCGCACCGCCACCCTCCTCGCCCGCCGCTTCGGGGTCACCTTCACGGCCAACACCAGCGGTGAGGACGGCGAGGAGGACGTGGTGATCTCGGAACGGATCGCGGCGACGGCCGGCTGGCCTTGGCGACAGATCGCACTGCCGGTCGATTTCCCCGATCGGATCGGCGACCTCGTCGACGCAGCCGTCGGCTGGGGCGACGGTCACCTCGACGTACTGATGCTCGCCGAGGTCCTGCTCGGGCATCGGGAGAAGGCGGCCCACTCACGGTTACTGCTGAACGGCGGCGGCGGCGAGCACCTTCGTGACTTCCCCTGGGCCCACGAGTTCTTCGCCGCCGGACGGACCAGGCGCTTCAACTACGACCGGCTGATCGCCTGGCGCCTGCTCGGTCCCGCCGACCTCTCCCTCTTCCGGTCTGACCCGACCGCGGAGGTGTCCGCCCAACTCCGCGAGGCCGTCCGCGCGCGCCTCGAGCCTTTCGCCGCGGCGCCCAACACCTTCCAGGGTGACCTCGCCTTCGCCCTGCGGGCCACCGGCCACTTCGGCGCCCACCAGGCGGCGGCGGGGGGCCAGCTCGAGATGACGCTTCCGTTCTACGATCGAGACCCGTTCGTGGCGGCGATCTCAACGCCCCCCGGCCAACGCCGCCTCCATCGGTTGATGCGGCAGATCATCTTCCAATTGGATCCGAAGATCGCGGCGCTCCCCACCGACACCGGTGGGCCCGCCGAGCCGATCCGGATCGGCAACCTACCGAGCTTCGCCGCCTACCCTTGGCGCCGGGGGGTGAAATTCGGGGCACGGCTGCGCGGTCGCCTCTCACCGCTCTCTACTCGTCCCGAGGCAGGCGGTGGCGCCGAGCTGCGCCGCACCGCGCGCTCGTCCTTTCTCGCCGGACTGATCGCCGACGGCCGAATCGACACGAACGCGCTCAGGTGCGCCGGGATCGTCGACCCGCAACGAGCCCACGAAGTACTGGCGACCGGGGCGACGAGGCCGGCGGATGCCGACTGGGCCACGATCGGTCGCCTCTTGACCGTCGAGCTGGCTCTCGCTGCCGTCCGCCAGAGCCTCTGATCAGAGCAGAAAGGCCCGGTAGGCCTCGATCGTCCGGGCGGCGACCGCGGGCCACAACGCCTCTCTCGACTCCTCGATGGAGGCTCTGCTCATCTCCTCGGCACGCCGCCGGTCGCCGATCACCTCGACCAACGCCGCCGCCAGCTCCTTCGCGTCCCCCGCCGGCACCACGAGGCCGCCGCCGGCGGCGGCCAGGTCCGGCAGTCCGCCGACCGCCGTTGCGACGATCGGGCGGCCGTACCGCCGCGCCAGCGATCCCACCCCGCTCTGGCTCGCCTCTCGGTAAGGCAAGGCGACGCAGGAGGCACGGGCAAAGAGCGCACGGATCGCTGCCTCCGGGATGTGTCCGTTCTCGATCCGCACCCGTGGGTCGGCGAGCGCCGGGCTGTCGGGAACCTTGCCGTCGCCGGCGATCGTCAGCGTCGCCTCCGGCTGAGCGGCCCAGACGAACGGCATCGCCTCGAGCAGTAGGTCGACTCCCTTGTAGGGGGCGATGCGACCGAAGAAGAGGATCTCCGGGTCGGGCGGCAGGGGCAGTGGGTCGAGCGTTTCGATCCCATGGGGGACCACCACGACCCGGGAGGCATCGATGCCCTGCCTCGCAAGCCCCTCCAGCAGCGCCTCGGAGTGGATGAAGATCAGGCTTGCCCTTTCGCGCAGCCACCGGCGCAGAACGCGGATCCTCGGTCCCGGCTGGACGCCACCGGGGTGCGGCGCGACGTCATGGACCGTGATCGCGTAGCGACGCGGCAGACCCGCCGCGACGGCGAGGCGCATGTCGTGAGGCAAAGAGTCCTGGATATGCACCACGTCGGGTCGCCAGGCAGCGATCCCGCGCCGCAGCCGGCCGACCGCGCGCAGCTCGCGGACGTCGCGCACTCGTCCGTCGACGGTGAGGTGGCGGCCGCCAGGGATGGTCGCCGCGACAAATCGACGCATTTCGTCGCTGTCGCCGCCGAACTCAAGGCCGTGGTCTCGAGTCAGGAGCGTGACCTCGCCGCCGTTCTCGACGAGCCCACCTCCGAGGCCGGCGGTGTACTTGACGAACCACTCGCAGGCGAGCAGAACCCTCAGCGGAGCGGTGCGCTCGTCGCTCACGCAGGTCGCAACGTCGGCGTTCCGGCGTCGGCCTCGAATTCGGCCTCGAACCGGGGCAGCGGCCCCCCCTCGACCGCAGCCTTGAAGACGGCCTCGTAGCGACGGGTCATCCCGTCCGCGTCGAATCGGCTCGCGCCTTCATACCCCCTCCGCGAGAGACGTTCGTGCGCTACGGGGTCCTCGAGGATCGAGCGGCAGGCGCGCTCGAAGGCCTCCCAGTCGTCCTTGTCCACGCAGACACCGCCGTCCCACCGTTCGAGCAGCCAAGGGATGTCGCCGACATCGCTCGCGACGACCGGCGTGCCGAGCGCCAGCGCCTCGATCAGGGACATCGGCAGGCCCTCCCCCAGCGACGGGAGCACGGCGAGGTCCGCGAGAGCGAGCAAACCGGGTACGTCGTCGCGGAGCCCGAGGAAGTAGGCGGCGTCCGGGCCGAGATCGGCGGCCGCGGTTTCGACCGCTCCTTGCTCCTGACCCTCGCCGACAAAGAGGACCCGCACATCGCCGAGCTCCTCGCGGAGTCGCCCCAGAGCCCGTACGGTCGTCGCCTGGCCCTTCTGCGGGGAGAAACGCGCGACGTGCGCCAAAACCTTCACAGCGTCGGGGATGCCGAGAGATTCCCGGGTGGGCCCTTCGGTCGACCGACGTCGGAGCTCGTCGACCGGGACGGCATTGGGGATGTGCACGATCGAAGCGGCCGGAACGCCTTCGTCCTCGAGCAGCTTGATCTGCCATTGGGCGACGACGATGTTGGCTGCCGTGAAGCGCCCGAGGATCCAATTGTGCAGGTTGATCAGCCGAACCCGGCGGTCGCCCGATCGGCTCACCTGCAGCTCGCGCCCAGGCGTGTGCTCGGTGATCAACATCGGCCGACGCGCCAACAGGGCGCCGAGGCGGCCCCAGAGCGTCGCGTCCCAGCCGGTGCAATGGACTACATCGGCGCGGCGGGCGTGCCTGAAGATCGTCCCGACCGAGCGCACCTTGGCGAACCGGGTCGAGGCGAAGACGGCGGTGGTCTTGACTCCCGCGGCGTGGAGCGGCTCCAGATCGATGGTGGTCGAACCGATCGCGAGGATCTCGACCTGGTGGCCGTTTTCGGCGAGACCGATCGCCAGATGGACGAGCTGCGTCTCAGCGCCCGCCCAGCCCAGCCCGTTCATGACCAGGAGAATCCGCAGCTTCTGATTTGGCCCGCCCATCCGCGGCCGAAGTATAGGAACCGACTAATTCGACATGATCGGGCGATGAGAAAGGAGGCGAGCCCACTCCCACCCCGCCGCCTCGCGCTGGTGACGCATCTCGACCCTGAGGACGAGTCATCCTGGTCGGGCGTCCCGGTCGGACTACGCGCCGGCATGGCCGCCTGCGAGGTGGAGTTGGTGCCCGTGAGAGCACGGCTGAAAGGCCTGGGAAAGGTCACCCACCGCCTCGGTCTAGGCCAGGCGGAGATCGCGGCAAACGACGCGATCGCCGTTGCCACCGGACTTGCCGCCGGGACGAGCCTGTGGCGTCGGCGCCACGATCTCGACGGCGTGCTCCGGGTCGGCAGCGGGTTCGAGCTGGCCACCTCCCTCCCGGTCGTCACCCTGGATGACATGACCGTCCCGCAGGCGATCGACCAACCCGGTTCTGAGTACGCATCTCTGGGCGAGGCCGCCAGGCGGCGCTGGATCGATCGCCAGAACAGGGCCATGCGTCGCGCCCGCGCCTGCTGTCTGGCCAGCGCCTGGGCGGCGGAGTCCGCGGTCGACGATCTCGGCGTCCCGGCCCGGAAGACCCGGGTCGTCGGGTTCGGATCGAACTTCCCGGCGCTCGAGCTCGAGCGGGACTGGAGCACGCCTCACTTCCTCTTCGTCGGCTTCGACTGGGACCGAAAGCGCGGGGACGATGTCCTGCGCTCCTTCGCCGCGGTCCGCGCCGAGCATCCCGACGCGACCCTCGATCTGGTCGGCGGCCATCCTCGCGTCGATGCTCCGGGAGTCACCGGTCACGGGCGCCTGTCGCTGGCTTCACCGAACGAGCGGGAGCGGGTGATGGCCCTCTTCAGTGCGGCCACCTGCTTCGTGATGCCGTCCCGCTTCGAGCCCTTCGGCATCGCCTACGTAGAGGCTGGGATGGCGGGACTCGCGAGCATCGGCACCACGGTCGGTGGCGCCGCCACGGCGGTCGGCGAGGGCGGCATCCTCGTCAACCCCGACGATCCCCCCGCGCTGACCGAGGCGATGAGGATCTTGGCGCAGCCCGCGGAGGCGGCCCGCCTCGGGGGCCTGGCCGCGGCCCACGCCGCCGATCTCAGCTGGCCGGCTGTTGCGAGGAGGATCCTGGAGGCTTTCGCGCCGCCCCCAGGGTGAGCCGCTCCGGGAGTAGCCGGTAGCGGCTCGCCAGGATCCAGTAGGGGACCACATAGATCGTCAGTGAGACGAGGAGGAGCAGGGCCGCGCTCCAGCGGCTCGACGGCACCCCCACCGCGATCGCAAGAGCGGCCGGAGGGATCGCGAGGCCGAAGGCGAGCGCCCCGCTGGGGACGATGCTGGCCAGGAACTCGGACCAGGGGATGCGAAACAGACGTAGGACCCTGAAGTTGAAGGCGACCGATCCGATCACGAGGGCCACCACGGTCCCACCGACGACACCCCAGATGCCGAAGATCGGGGCCAACGCCACGGTCAAGATGACGTTCAAGATGGCGACCAGGATCGCGTTCAACGAGACCATGCCCGGATGGCCGGCGGCGATCGCGATCGTCGAGCCGGCTCCCGTCGTCAGGTTGAACAGATACGCGAGGGTGAGAAACGGAACCAGAAGGGCCGACTCTCCCGGCGCATCCCCCAGCCAGGCGACCAGCAAGAACGGAGCGCTGACCGACGCGGCGACGAAGAGCGGGAACGAGACGCTGCAGCTGCGCTGCGTATAGCGGTGGAACATCTCGAGGACGACGTGGCCACCCTCCGCGGCGATCCGGGCGGCGGCGGTCGGGATCATCGCCGAGACGCTGAGGATCGCCGCGCTGCGAACCCCCATCACGACCCGCGAGGCGATCTCGTAGATCGCTGCCGCATGGACGTCGACGGTGACCGCGATCACCACCTTGTCGGTCTGGAAGTTGACGAGTTCGGCCAGCCATCCGACCTGGTTCTTGAGGCTGAAGCCGATCACTTCGCGGGAGAGCCGGCGACTGGGCAGGGAGGCGTAAGGCGCGTCCCAGACCCGCCGCAGCGCCAGGTAGCCGGGGATCAGTGCGACCACGGACGCCGCCGCGTTGGCGGCCGCGTAGGGCGCCAAGTGGGGGCTGAGCAGAAGCGCGGCGAGGCTGAACGCGAAGTTGATCGCCGAACCGACCAGGATCGCGACGTTCGGCGCGACCATCTCCCGGCGGCCGATCCCCACCGCGTTCAGCACTCCGAAGTAGCCACCGAGAGTCCAGATCGCGACCGAGGCCATCCCCACGATGCGCATTTCATCGGTCGAGATGACCCCGAGCTGGTCGTGCAGCAGGCTCGCGGCGGCGGCGGCGATCGCCAGCGCCACGAGGCCGACGCCGGTGACGACGATCAGACCGAGGCCGATGCATTCGCGAATCCTCCCCGACTCGCCTTCGGCGTCGTAGATCGCGATGAAGCGGCTCAGGGAACGGCCGACGCCGAGGTCGAGCAACCCCGCATAGCTGGCAAAGGCACCGGTCACCGCCCAGACCCCGAATTGATCGAGTCCCAACCGGCTGATCATCACCGGCGCCAGGATGAAGCTGAAGAGGTAGCCGACCAGCGTGCTCGAAGTCTGCGCGAGCGTGTTGCGGAACAGCATCTCAGGCCCTCGGGGGCGCCAGGCCCGACGGCAGGCTGTCGAGCTCGCGACCTTCCGAGTCAGCGACGATCACCCCGGTCAACAGCCCGAGGACAGCAGTCATGTCGATCACGGTGAAGTAGATCGCCACCACCGCGCTCACCATGATCAGCGCGATCCCGATACCAAGCGCAGCGACCGCCGGGTCGCGCGGGGTGCGACGCCAGGCCGTCGTCACACTCAAGCCGAGAAAGAGGACGAAGGCGATCAGACCCGGTATCCCGGAGATCAAGATCAGGTAGAGGTACTGGTTGTGCAGGAATAGCTGCGGTTCGCTGGAGACACCGACGATGAAGGACCCGCTTACCACCTGATTGTGCTCGAGGACGCCAAACGGGGCGCCGGCACCGACGCCGACAACGAGGTTCTTCTGCGCCGTGCCCCAGGCCGCCGAAGTCTCGTGGGCCCGGTCCTGCAAGGAGCTTTCCTTCGTCGTCTGGCCCGGACTGAGCAGGGTCGCGCCGCGGGTCAGGATCGGCTTGACCACCTGATCACTCCCCGCCGCCGATCCGAAGACGACGAAGACGACGGTCGCCGCGACGATGACCGCGATGGAAGCGACGAGGCGGCCGCGGACGACGACGCCGCCGATCAAGGCCGTCAGGAAGAGCCCGAGGATCACCCCGACCCACATGTTGCGGTTGTAGCTGACGACGATGTCCAGCAGGATCCCGAGCAGGAGCGTCGACCAGAGCACGCGTGACCAACCGCGCCGGCCGATGGCCTGCACCGCCGAGTACCAGAAGAGGGCGTAGCCCATCGAGAGCCCAGGGAGCCTGACCCGCGCCAGCGAACCGAATCCGCCTTCGGAGAGGAGCGCTTGTTCGCTCGATTCGAGGCCCTGCAGGAAGCCGGTTCCGAGGGCCATGAACAGTGCGATCACGCCGGTGGCGGCCGCCAACACAGCCCCACCGGTAAGGAGCACGCGGCGTGCCTCGACATCCGGGAAGAGGCGGATCACCACCCAGAACAGAGCAAGCGGGAAGAGCGGGCGCAGCCAGTTGAAGGCGTTGGTGAGTTCCACCCTGCCGCTCTCATAGGCGATCAGGTCAGAAGCCAGGGCGAGGCCGAGGAAGATCGCCAGGCAGAGGCCGATGCGCCCTCCCCAGGATTCGTGCTTGGGCCGAACCACCGAAAGCAGCAGCAGAACCGCCAGCGCCACCTCGTGAGGCCTGATGGTGAGCGACCCCATCTGCGCCTGAAATTGGGACGGGAAGAAGATGAAGTCGGTAAACCCCAGAAAGACCAGCCCGGTCGCCAACGGGAAGCGCCAGATCAGCGCCAACAGGAAGACCCCGACGAAGAGGTAGACGTAGCGCGAGATCTGTGGCCCCACCACGCCATGGGCGAGCGCGACCTCGATCACGAAGATCGAAAGGGCGAAGCCCCCGACCTTGAGCGTCTTACTTAGTCTTGGATTTGCCGTCGACAGGCTGGGAGCGGTAATAGTGCGAATACCGGGCACTGTCAGCCTCCGCAAAGTTGACGACGACGCCGATCGGGCCCTTGTCGAGCAGCGCGAACTGTCTGCGCATGTCGCGAGCCACATCGCGGGTGGTTTTCCCGAGGCCGCCCACCAACATCACCTCGGAGGCGATCGGAACCAAGGCGAGCGCGTCGCTCACGGCGGCCACGGCCGGGCTGTCGAGGACGACGGTGCTGAATTGCGACTGAAGCTCCTCGAGGACCTCCGCCATCCGGTCGCTCTCGAGCAGCTCGGAGGGGTTCGGCGGGATCGGCCCGCTCGGGAGGATGCTCAGGTACCGCGGCTCATCGAGGTTCGGCACCGGGGTCGGGAGTTTGATCAGCGCCCGATCGAGCGGGGTGCCGGCGAGAACGTTGGAGAGACCGAAAGCGGGTTTCCCGGTCACCTGTCGAAGGCTGCTGCCCTTGCGTAGGTCAGCTTCTACCAAGACCACGTCATCGCCCATTTCGGCCATCGTGGTAGCGAGGCCGCGGGCGACCGTCGACTTTCCGTCGCCCTCCTCCGGGCTGACGACGAGGATCGAGCGCCGCTCGTCCCGATCGCCGACGTCGAAGAAGCGCAGGTTCGTCCGCAGGACGCGGAAGGCCTCTCCCTCCGGCGTCTGGGTGCCGAAGCCCGATGGTGCGCGTCCCAGGCCGGCGATCCGCCGACTGGCCGGGATGCGCGCGAGGACCGGTACCCCGTAGAGCTCTTCGAGCTCCTCCCGAGATCGAACCTTGCGGTCGAGTTTCTCCAGCAAGAAGGCGAGGCCGAGACCGAGCAATGCGCCCAGCACGATGCCGAGCACGATGTTCCGGCCCGGATGGGGCGACGAAGGTGAGGTCGGCGGGGTCGCCTTCTGCACCAACTCGGCGCCGCCAGTTTGCAGGGCCTGACTCAATTTGAGCTGGTCGAGCTGCCGCTCCAGTGCTTCCCCCTGCGCGGCTTCGCGTTGTTCTTCGTTCATTCCGGCAAGCGATTTTTCGGCCAGTTCGATCGCGTCCTGGACCTGGGCCCGGTCGGCGCCGCGGCGGAAGTCGATATAGGCCTGCGCATAGGCATCCGCCCAGCGCGCCGCCCGATCGGGATCCACATCAGTGACTTCGATCGTCGCGGTATCCCCTTCGTTGCTGGGGTTGACGGCGACCGCGGAAAAGATCTCCCCCGCGATCTCGGGTTCGCCGAGATTCTTGGCGGCACGGTCCGCGACTACGGGAAGGGCGACGAGTTCGTTGTTGGTCGCCGCTTCGCGCGTCGGATCGACGACTGCCGAGTTTTCTTCGAGGGCCGCCGGGGGCGAACGGAAGAGCAACGTCGCCGCGGCCGTGTATTCCTTGCTTTGTTGCAGCGTGAAGAGCAGCGCCAGGACCGGCACCACGACGATCGCCTGGATCACCACCCACTTACGGCGTCGGATGACCCTCCAGGCCTGCTCAAGGACTCCTTTTTCAGGCTCCAGATAGGGGCTGTTCGACGAGATCGGGCTCATGCCTCTTGGTTATCGGCCGTCGGGTCCCCTTAATAGAGACCTGGACCCGACCGGGCGAATCCTCCCAGATCGACCCCCGCCCGCGGACGAGAAGCCGGCCTATCCCTCACTCGCCGGGATTCTTACGCGGCACCAGCACGAGACGTTTGAACTCGGCGACGAGGACGCCGTCCTGGTTCAAGACACGGGTGTGGACCTTGACCGTGCCCCGGTCCTGTTTCGATTTCGAAGGCCGCACATCGAGCACCTCGGTCTCACAGAAGAGAGTGTCGCCGTGGAAGACCGGGTTGGGGTGGCTGAGTTCTTCGGTCGCCAGGTTGGCGATCGCCTTGCCGGAGACATCGGAGACCGACATTCCAAGCGCCAACGAATAGACCAGGGGACCCACGACAACGTTTTTCCCTTGCTGCGAGCCCGCCGCGTAGACATCGTTCAGATGCAGCGGATGGTGATTCATCGTGATCAAGCAGAAGAGATGGTCGTCGGACTCGGTGACCGTCTTGGCGGGCCAGTGCTTGTAGATGGCGCCGACCTCGAACTCCTCCAGGTAGCGGCCATAGGCGTGCGCCCCGGTCGCCTCGCGCTCGGCTTGGTTGGTGGTCAGCTCGTAGGTCTCGGTCATGCTGGGTTCTGCCTCCTCATTGGTCTGCGGCGCGGCACTCTACCTGCCGGATCTGCGACTGCGGTCTCAGCCCGAGACCGATGGCGCCGCGAAACCTGCGGCAGCCGACCGCAGGACGGTGGGAAACTCTTCGTACGGGGCCGGCACCGTCTCGGTCGCGATGACCGACTCTGGGTCGATCACGTTCATCGACGGCCGAGGAACGATCGGCAGGTCGCGGACTTTCTGACCGATCATCATGAGTTGAGCGCCGCCGAAAACTCGCAACTGGAGTTTCGAGACCCAGTCGCCCGAAGGGTGCTGGTCGTCGATCGCGGCGATGGCACGCTTTTTCATCCATGCCATCGGAGGCTTGGTGTTTCCCTGGTCGTCGTAGACCGGCTGCTCGTGGACGATCTCGAAACCCGCGGTGCGCAGCCCCCGCAGATAGCGATCTGGCCAAGTTATGTGATGTCCCTCGTGCGGGTCCGGGGTCTTGAGCTCGCGCACACTGCGGGAGAGGCTTCGGACCGGCTCGACCATCGCCACCGTCCCGCCAGGACGAAGCAATCGATTCGCCTCCCGGAAAAGCGGGGTAAACGCCTCGACGTGGTGGACGAACTCTTTGAAGACCACCAGATCGAAGGAGCCCGACTCGAACGGCGCAAATCGCGCATCGGTCACGAACCGACGCCCCTCGGGCAGGTTTGCGTGCTTGAGGTTCATCCCGGTCAGCAGGGTGTTCGCCTCGAAATCGCACATCCAGGTGTCGAATCCTGCCTCGGCCAGCAACCAGGAGACCCAACCGTTCCCGCTGCCCAGCTCGACGGCGCGTGGGGTTCGGTCTGAGGCACCGGCGTATCTCCGCGTGACGCTGATGAAATCGGCGGCGCGCGGCGCCGCCTTTCGGAGGTACTCCAGATTGCGCCGGGCGACGTCGTCGCCAAGACCCTGATGCCCGCGCTCCTCGAGCATCGTGGCCGCGATCATCTCCTGGTCCTGCTGGGGGTAGACCATGAAGACGAGACCTTGCTTGGTCGGGTAGAGCTTTTCGGCCTGCGGCGACCAGAAGCCATCCTCACGTCGGTCAAGTGGGCCCAGAGTTTCCGGGCACACGACGAATGGCGCCAGCTCCATGGGCGCGAGTCTAATCGTCGGCGCCGGAGGCGGTGAGGCCGGCCTTCTTGGCCCGCTTGGCGGCGATCATCTCGGCGTCCGCCTGGGCGACAAGGGTCCAGAGGTCGATCTCGGTGCCGGCCGGCGCTTCGGCGATGCCGAGGCTGAGCGAGAGCTCCCACGGTTCGCCGCTTGCCCGGTTGCGGTCGGCGACGTGCTCCTGCACGCGGTCGATCAGGGCGGGCGCGGCGCTCGCGGCGGCGCCGATCAGGACGGCGCAGAACTCGTCGCCGCCGAGGCGGGCGATCAGGTCGGAGGCACGCATCGAGGCGGCCAGCGCCTCGGCGGTCTCGACCAACGCCCGGTCGCCCGCGTCGTGGCCGAAGGTGTCGTTGATCGGCTTCATGTTGTCGAGGTCGGCGTAGATCGCCGAGACCGGCAGCTCGAGCCGGCGGGCGGCGACGATCAGCCTCTCCCCCAGCATCTCGAAGCCGCGGCGGTTGGAGAGGCCGGTGAGGTCGTCGCCGATCGCCAGCGACAGCGAGGCGATCTCCGCCTCCACCATCGCCGCCAGTTCGCCCAGGACGACGGCGTCGAAGTCGGTGACGTCGCGGGCGCGGTCGTCGAAGACGCAGAGGGTGCCGAGCGGCTCGCCGCCCGGCGCGGCGATCGGCTGGCCGGCGTAGAAGCGCAGGTTCGGGTCCTGCAGCACCATCGGGTTGTCGGCGAGGCGCGGGTCGTCCCGCGCGTCCCCCACCACCATCGGCTCTGGCGCCCCGAGGATCGCGTGGGCGCAGAAGGAATCCTTCAAACCGTTTTCTTTCTCTCCCAGCCCGACCTCGGACTTGAACCACTGCCGGTTCTCGTCGATCAGCGTCACCGCCGACATCTGCGTGTCGAAGAGCCGCTGGGCCAGCCGGGTGATCCGATCGAACCGCTCCTCGGGATCGGTGTCGAGGATCTTCAGGGCGTGCAGCGCCGAAAGTCGACGCTTCTCTTCCGGATGTTTGGCTGCGGTAGGCATTCTCTTACCCGATATTACGTTTACATCGGATCCAGAGATCACTGCATGAGTTCCGCAGGCCTGCTTGCGGCCGTCCGAGATGCGTCCTGGACGTGAGGGTTTCGTCAGGGCTCTGGCACAGGTCCAGGCGGAGGTCGGACTTACGTCGCAGGTGAGCGCGGGAGATGCCACACCTGCCTGCATTCGGTGACGAAGCTGCCGGGAACGCCACACTCCCGCGCGCCTTGGGTCCGGTTTCAGGGCCGAAATCGAGGCGAGGATAGGCGCTGCGTACTTTGACCACACCAGGGTGTGGTCAATCCACCGATCGCGGTCGTGACTGTTGTCCAACACGCACGGGAGCGTGGACTTCCCACGCTCTCCGTCACGACTTGCGAGTCCCGTGACACCTCCGTGGGACCCGCGTGCGTCCCGCGTCGCACAACCTCCACGGATCCGTCACCCCCCACAGACCTGCCCTCTCGGCGGCGGCCACAGCCTGCCAGGGCCGCCGCCGAGAGGGCAGCGTCCCTTCCCCCGGGCGCCAGCTTTCAGAGGCCCGGGGCCCTCAGTGCACTTTGCGGAGTTTGTTCCGCTGCTCCTGTTTTTCGACTACCTGGACGATCAGCTTGGTCACGTTTGAGTCGCCGTTGACCTTGATGTGGCCGGTCTCGGCGGCGCGGCGGTAGCTGGCGATCGTGCCTTTCTCGGCCAGCTGGTTGAACTGCGGGCGATCGATCTCCACCAGGACGCGCTCGTCCTGGTGGAGGTCCTTTTTGATCACCGGGCCGGGCAGCTCCACCCGGTACAGCTGGATGTCGTGTTTGGCGCGCAGCTCCAAGCCGAAGACCAGCTTCAGCTTGGCCAGGGCCGGGACTTCGGCCTGGAAGCGCTCGACGGCGGTGCGGATCAGGTCAGGGGTGGATGCCATCTCCGCTCCGCCCCTCTCAGATCTTGTTCCGCTGGAGGATCTTTTTGCCGATCACCATGCGCTGGATCTCGGAGGTTCCCTCGCCGATCAACAGCAACGGGGCGTCGCGGTAGAGGCGCTCGATCTCGTACTCCTTCGAGTACCCGTAGCCACCGTGGATGCGGAAGGCGTCCTCGACGTTTTCCTTCCCCGTCTCCGAGGCCAGGAGCTTCGCCATGCCGGCCTCGAGGTCGGAGCGCTCGCCGGCGTCCTTCATCCGCGCCGCTTTGCGGGTGACCAGGCGGGCCGCCTCCAGGCGCGTCGCCATGTCGGCGAGCTTGAACTGGATCGCCTGGTGCTGGGCGATCGGCTTACCGAAGGTTTTGCGCTCCTGGCTGTATTTGAGCGCCAGCTCCAGCGCCCGCTGGGCGATGCCGACGCCACGGGCGGCGACGTTGACGCGACCGACCTCGAGCGCGTCCATCATCTGCGAGAAGCCCTTGCCGACACCGTCGGGGCCGCCGAGGACGCGCTCCGGCGGGCACTTGTAGCCGTCGTAGACGAGCTCGGTGGACTCGACGCCCTTGTAGCCCATCTTCTTGATCTTCGGCGGCACCGTCAGGCCCGCGAAGTCGCCCTCGTTGACTTCCTTCCAGGGCTCCTTCTCGGTGATGAAGCAGGTCATGCCCTTGTAGGGCGGGTCCGCTTTCGTGTCGTTCTTCATCAGGACGAAGACGACGCCCGAGCCGAGCCCGTTGGTGACCCACATCTTCTGGCCGTTCAGCTCCCAGTTGCCGTCGGCGTCCTGCTTGGCCGTGCCCTTGATGCCCTGGACGTCGGAGCCCGTCTCGGGCTCGGAGAGCGAGAAGGCGGCGCGGATCTCACCGGTCGCCATCTTCGGCAGGAAATACTGTTTCTGCTCCTCGGTGCCGAACTTCATCAGCAGGTAGGAGCCGATGAAGTGCGTGTTGACGACGCCGGAGATCGAGATCCAGCCGCGCGAGAGCTCCTCGACGATCAGCGCGTAGGTCGCCAGGTCGAGGCCCATGCCGCCGTACTCTTCCGGGATCGTCACCCCGAACAGCCCGAGCTCCTTCATCTGCTCGACGATCGGCTCCGGGAACGTGTCCTCGTGGTCGTAGTGCTCGGCGTTGGGGATGATCTGCTCATCGGCGAACTGCCGAACCATTTCGACGATCGCTTCCTGCTCGTCGGTCATTTCGCGGTACGCGGCGGTGTCTACGGCCATGGCTCCTGCCTGTCGAAGTCGGGTCTGTCGTCAATGAGGATACCGGCGATATAGATTCCGCCGCGCTATGAAACCCAGGAGGAGCCAGCCTTGAGACACCCCAGAGACTTCTTTCATCCGCAGGCGATCGGCGCGCCGGAGCCGCTGCGCGAGATCCCCGTAACGCCGTCGCGGATGATCCACTTCCTCGACTTCTCGAACCCGAAAATGGTCGCCAAGGCAGCCGACATCGCCAAGCAGACCGACATCCTGCTCGGCAACCTCGAGGACGCGGTCCCGGTCGACCGCAAGGAGGCGGCGCGCGCCGGCCTGATCCAGGCGGCGAAGGAGTCCGACTTCGGCGACACCGCGCTGTGGACCCGGGTCAACTCGCTGGAGA
>Ga0268266_10000823_pt1 | contig 40627 bp, 33 predicted proteins | sample KBSS13metaG_FD_190356 | JGI IMG/M metagenome (GOLD analysis project Ga0268266, IMG submission 190356) | Switchgrass rhizosphere microbial communities from Kellogg Biological Station, Michigan, USA - KBS S1-3 metaG (SPAdes) (version 2) | ecosystem: Host-associated > Plants > Roots > Rhizosphere...
AGACCGGCTCTGTCACCACCTCGTCATCGATCTCGGGATGGCGCTTATAGGCCTCGGTGACGTTCAGCCTGGCCTCGAGATAGGTCAGCATGTCGGAGCGGGTCAGCACCCGGCCGACGAAGTTGAGCTTGGCCTCGGCCTCGATCATCTTCAGCAGGACGCGGAAATGTTCGCGCCAGCCATCTTCGCCGAAATCGTCGAGCCCAGTATTGCGCCGCGCCTGCTCCGTCAGCGATTCCTCGGTCAGGGGCACCACGCCATCCATGTCGAGGAACCTGGCCAGCCGGTTGGTCTCGGACACCCATTCTGGGCGACCCTTCAGGGTCCAGCCGTCGCGACGATCGTTCGAGTCCGCCATCATCCTCCCCCTATGCATCTTGATTACCGCGACCCTAGCGGGCGGCCTCGGGCGCTTCAACGCGGCAATTGTCCAAAGGGGCGGCAAATCTGCTCAAAGGCGCTATAAGATTCGCCTGCGACATCGGCGAGAGAAACATGCGCAAGGTTACCGAAAGGGCGGCGAAGAAATACGAGGCGCGACAGGTCAGGCGCATCCATAGATGGCAGCGGCGGCGGCCGGGCAGGATCGCGCGGACCATCGAGTTCCTGGTTTCGCCCATCGTCTATCTGTTCCGCCGGATCATCCCCCACAGCACGGTCGAAAACATACTGCACGGCAACCTGTCGGTCGCCCGCCGCTGGGCGCGGGAAGGCCTCACTTTGCGCTCGCTCGGCGTGGCACACCACAATGAGCTGAGCGAAGCCGAGTTGCTGCATTCCGACCGAACGGTCCGGCGGATCCACGGCCGCGCCGTCTGGATGGCGGCCAGCGTCGGCTTCGTCGCCGGAGTGTTCGGGATTTTCGCACTGCCGGTCGGCATGGCGGCGATCCTCAACATCGCACTGCGCACCATCCACCGGATCGGCCTCTGCTATGGCTATCCCGCCGAGAGCGAGGCGGAGCGGCTGTTCGTCTACTACACGCTATCGCTCGCCGGGAATCGCAGGCCCGAGGACAAGGCGGTCTCCATCCAGGCGATGCGGGAGCTGCTGGCGGCGATCGCCGCCAAACCGCCGGAACCGGACCAGCCGCATGGCCCCTTGGACGACACGCTGCGCCACAAGGCCTTCACCATCGCCCACCACGATTTCTCGCGAGAGATCACCAAGCAACTGGTGGAGGTCCGTATCCTGACTTCGATCCCCGGCATCGGCGGCCTGGTCAGCCTGATCGTCGACACGCGCTATATGCGCAGCGTCGGCTGGGCCGCGCGCCATGCCTACCAGCTTCGCTGGCTGGAGGAACGCGGCCGTCTGCCGGAAACGGTTCTGATCGCGCAGGCCTGATCAGGCGGCCTGGGCCATCTGGCCGACCCGCTCCCAGGTCGTGGCCTGCATGCAGGGGCGGGCCTCCATCCGCGCCAGCCAGGCGACCAGGTTGGGATAGGGCTCGCCCAATACCTTCCATTCCGGCGTATGAGTGAAGAACTCGACATGCGGGCCCAAATGCAGGTCGGCGAGGCTGAGGCTGTCGCCGGCGAAATAGGGTCGGTCGCCCAGAAGCCGCGACAGTTCCCGGAACACCATATGGGCGCGCGGCATCGCGGCCTCGATCGCCGCCTCGTCGGGGGTCAGGCCCATCAGCTTCGGTCCGACGACGCGCTGGAAGGCGATGACGTTGCTGACGCCCTGGAACAGGTACCAGTCGCTGACATTGATCGCCTGATCCATCATGGCCGCCGCCTTGCAGTCGGCCGGCGTCAGCGGCGCAGCCGGGATGGCGCGGTCGAGATAGCGCAGGATCGCCTGGGTCTCGTAGAGTCTGAAGCCGTCATGCTCCATGACCGGCACCCGGCCGAACGGATGGCGGGCGAGATGCTCGGGCGAGCGGAACGTGCCCGGCGCCACCGGGGACAGGCGATAGTCCGCCCCCTTCTCTTCCAATGTCGCCAGAACGGCGCGGCCGAAAGGGCTGCCGGGAATGCTGTATACCGTGAAGTCTGACATTGTTCTCGCTCCTATTATGGTTGGGCGTTTGCATATTCGGCAAAGCCGGCCAGGAACCTGGGCCAGCCGCCGCCGAGGCTTTCGGCATGGCGCGCGGCATCGGCGCCGAACCGTTCGAGATCGCGGTGCTCCAGTGTCACCAGAGTGCCACCGCCTTGGGCGGGAACGAAGGTCAATTCGACCTCCGTCAGGAAATCGGGGTCGAAGTTCCACTGGCTGTTCAACTGCCAGCCGAGCAGCAGCCGTGAGGGCGGCTCCCAGGCCAGGACCTTGCCCCAATGCGTCTCGTTGCCCTCGGCGTCGCGCTCGTACCAGGCGCCGCCAGCCCGGGGCTCCACTACGATGTCGACATGCGGCGCCTTGGCGACCGTCTTCCCCTTGGGCCACCAGTGCGAGAAATGGGTGGTGAACAGATCGAAGGCGCGGGCCGGGTCGGCCTTGACCTGAACGGTTCTGACGATTGGCGCAATGCTCATTCCTCAAGTCTCCCCATCGATCTGTCGGTCCGCGAAATCCTTGAAGGCGTCGAGCGCCACGGCCCATTGCGCATCCAGCCACTCGCGCATCGCGCCGATGCCGCGCGGATCGATGCGATAGATGCGGCGCGTCCCCTCGGCGGTCTCGCTCACCAGCCCGGCCTCCTTCAGCACCTTGAGATGCTGAGACACGGCCGGCCGGCTGACCGGCAGCCCGCGCGCCAGATCGCCGACCGCGGAGGGCTGCGCCGCCACACGCTCGAAAATCGTCCGGCGCGTCGAATCCGCCAGCGCGCCGAAACTGTCTAGGGCACGAGAAGCGTTAGCCATGACTTACCGTAAGTCATGACTAACGTAAGGGTCAAGCGGAAATTGCTCGGGACTTCGCCGCGGCCGCCGCCTCGCTGGCGCGCCGTAGCAACAGGTCGCGTTCGCGCCTGTTGCCTGTCAGCGCCGCCGCCGCTTCGAACGCGACCTGGGCTTCTTCGTAGCGATCGAGCTTACGGAGCAGGTCGCCCAGAACGCTCGGCAGCAGATGATAGGATTTGAGCGCAGGCTCACCGGCAAGGCGCTGTACGAGTGCGAGCGCCGCTTCCGGGCCATCCGCCATACCGACGGCAACCGCGCGATTGAGTTCGACGATCGGTGAGCGCATGACCGCCGCCAGCTCCGCATAGAGTCCGGCGATGCGCGGCCAGTCGGTATCGTCCGCCGTCCCGGCCTGGGCGTGGCAGGCGATGATAGCTGCCTGGAGGACATAGATGCCGCCCACTCCGCCGAGCGCGCGGGCTCGCCCAAGCGCCTGCATTCCCCGCCGGATCTGGAGTCGGTCCCACAATGCGCGGTTCTGTTCCAATATGAGGATAGGCTCGCCCTCGGGGTCCGTCCGCGCCGCCGTGCGCGAGGCGTTCAGCTCCATCAAGGCAAGCAGCCCATGGGCTTCAGGCTCGTGAGGCGCGACGGCGGTGAGCACACGCCCCATACGCAGCGCTTCATTGCAGAGCTGGGGACGCAGCCAGTCCTGGCCGCGCGCGGCGGTATAGCCTTCGTTGAAAATCAGATAGACGACCTCCAGCACCGAGGAAAGGCGCTGGGAGAGCTCGTCGCCGCATGGCGTCTCATAAGCTAACCCCGATTCAGAAAGGGTTCGCTTCGCACGCACGATGCGCTGGGCGATCGTCGCCTCTGGCAGCAGGAAAGCTCTGGCGATCTCCTCCGTCGTCAAGCCGCAGATCATGCGCAGCGCCAGGGCCGTGCGGGCCTCGCGCGGCAGGCGCGGGTGACAGGCGGTGAAGATGAGGCGGAGCAACTCATCGCCGATGTCGTCGTCGAGGGCGGCGTCCAGATCGGGCATAGAATGCTGCTCAGCCTCCATATCCCAGGTGACCATCTCGTGCTTGCGTTCGAGCATCCGGCCGCGGCGCAAATGGTCCAGAGCCCTGTGCTTGGCCGTCGTCATCAGCCAGCCGGGTTTTTCCGGGACGCCTGTCACTGGCCACCGTTCGAAAGCGGCCACCAAGGCTTCCTGAGTCAGATCCTCGGCCAACGGCACATCGCGCAGCATCCTGGCCAGGCTGGTAATCAGCCGCGGCTGTTCAATCCGCCAGATCGCCAGGATCGCGCGGTTTGTGTCGGCGGCCGTCACGGCCGCCGACTATCCCTGCCGGGGTAGCGCTTCAATGGGGAGGCGAGGCGAACGCGCGGAGCTCGCATGTCCCTTCCCAACCCGGCAGAAAATCCTTGTGGAGCTGCATGAACTCGACCGCCGCCGCCAGCGCTTCTTCCTTGTTCCGCAGCTCGAATATCGCGTAGCCGCCAACGACCTCCTTGGCCTCCACGAAAGGCCCGTCGACGACGCTGAGCTGCCCGTCGGCGATGCGCACCTGTGCGCCTGTGGCAACCGGCATGAGCCCGCCATTGTCGAGCATGCGGCCGGCCTTGATCTCACGGTCGGCGAGCTTGCCCATCGCCTCCAAAAGCTCCGGCGACGGATTCGCGGGACTGGGAGATGTGACTATGAACATGAAACGCATCTGAGAACTCCTCCTGAGGCGAGCGTTGGGCGCCACCGCCGCTGAACTGTCCCGCCTATTGAGACGACGAACCAGCCCAATGCGGATCGACATGCGTTTTCTCTAAATCGCTCCCGATCAGGAAAAAGCTTATCGCCGATTACTGACCGTCCTGAAGCCCAAATGGGCAGCGCTGAAGCCGGTCTCCTGCGACTGGCGCGCGGCGGGGCGGTAGCGGCGGCAGTAATTGGGAGCACAGAGGAACGAGCCGCCCTTGATCGTGCGCAGCACCCGCGCGGCCGGGGTTTTGCCCATCGGCATCTCAGGCATCATGTCGGGGCCGGGTGTCGTGTAGAGGCTCGACGTCCATTTCCAGGCATTGCCGATCATGTCGTAGAGGCCGTAGCCGTTGGCAGGGAAGCAGCCGACCGGAGCGCGGCTGGAGAAGCCGTCGGCAGCAGTGTTGGCGGTCGGGAACGTTCCCTGCCAGACATTGGCCTGCTGGACGCCACCGGGGGTCAGATCGTCGCCCCAGGCATAGGTCTTGCCGTCCAGCCCGCCGCGCGCGGCGAACTCATACTGCGCCTCGGTCGGCAGTTCCCTACCCTTCCATTTGGCGTAGGCCAACGCATCATTGTAACTGACCTGGACGACCGGATCGTTGTCGTGGCCGACGATGCTACTATCGGGCCCGTCCGGGTGGCGCCAGTCGGCGCCGCCGACGAAGCCCCACCACTGCATCGGGTCTTCCATCGTCCTGACCCCGCCCTTGGGTGAGATGAAGACGGCGCCGCCGGCGGTGAGCTTGTCCTTCTCGATCTCGGGATAGTCGGCCGGGTTGGGCGTCTTTTCCGCATCGGTAACGTAGTGGGTGGCGGCGACGAACCCAGCGAACTCGGCATTGGTAACGTCGTAGCGGTCTATCCAGAACGGCGCGACCGTCTCGCTGTGGACCGGCCCCTCCTCCGCGTAATATTCGGCAGAGCCCATCTGGAACGTGCCGCCCAGGATATGCACTTCCGAGCGGTCCGGCGCGCGGCAAACCGCGGAGTGCGGTGCCTTGCCGACAACGCCAGACGCAGTTAAAGCAGCGCCGGCCAGCAGCACGACGCCGGCAACCGCGGCAAATCCGGCAAGCCTCATTTCAATGTCACGACCAGCTGGTCCAACGTCCCGGTGAACTTGAACGGCACTTTGTAATCCGGCGTCACCGAGCTCGCCACCGCCTGGCCGACATTGAAGCTAGCGTCGAGTGTGTAGAGACTGCCAAGGGTCCGCTCCACCCTGCCCTGGCCTGCCGGCTTGCCGTCGACCGACAGGGTCACCGTGCCGCCCTTGCCGAAGCCGCCATCGTATTTGAAATCCATCAGCAGCTTGTGCTTGCCCACCGGCACCTTGTCGGCGGAGGCGATGGTGAAGCGCTCCAGGTCGCCGAAGTCGTAGCAGAAGACCAGCTTGCCGTTCAGCAGATAGAGGCTGTAGCCACCGAAGCGGTTGCCATGCGCCGCCAGCACGCCGTCGGCGCCGCCGTCCGGTATCTCGACATCCGCCTCCATAGCGAAGGAGCGGTTGCGGATGTTCGGCGCCACTGCGTTGGGGATGCGGATCATGCCGGGATAATAGGTGAAGACGGTACGCGCCCCGGCCGGGTTCGGGCGGATGCCCAGCCCTTTGATCATATCGGCCGAGCTGTCATGGATCGGCAGGGCATGGTTGCGCGCCGCCTCAACCCAGAACAGCTCCTGCAGGTCCTTGAGCTTCTGCGGCTCCTTGTCGGCGAGGTTCACCGCCTCGCTGTAGTCGTCGGTCAGGCGGTAGAGGTCCCATTTCTGCGCGTCGGGATCGTAGGGTGCGCGGCCCATCACCTGCCAGGGGAAGCCGGTCGGCTCGGTCCCGGCGATCCAGCCGTCATGATAGATGCCGCGATTGCCGACCAGCTCGAAATACTGGGTCTTTCGCATCGAAGGCGCGCCGGCACTGTCGAAACTATAGACCATGCTGGTGCCGTCGAACGGCTTCTGCGGCGTGCCGTTCAGCATCCACGGCGCCTGCACGCCGGTCGCGTCCAGGATCGTCGGTGTAATGTCGATCACGTGGTGGAATTGCGGCCGAACGCTGCCCTTGTCCTTGATCCGCGCCGGCCAGGAAATGACCATGCCATTGCGCACACCGCCCAGATGCGAGGCGATCTGCTTGAAATACTGGAAGGGCGTGTCCATCGCATGAGCCCAGCCGACCGGGTAGTGCTCATTGGTCGTTTCGCCGCCCAGCTCATCGATGCGCTGCTTCAAGGTGGCGAAGTCTTCTTTCACCCCGTTCATGAAATTGACGTCGTTCAACTGTCCCTGCGGGCCGCCCTCGGCGCTGGCGCCATTATCGCCCTCCATGAAGATGACGAGCGTATTGTCGAGGGCGCCAAGCTTGCCGATCGCATCGATCACACGCCCCATCTGATCGTCGGAATAGGCCAATGCCGCGGCATAGACCTCCATCATATGAGCGAAGACCTGCTTCTGGTCGGCCGACAGGCTGTCCCAGGCCGGAATGAATTCGGGCCGCGGCGTCAGTTGGGTGTTGGCGGGGACGATGCCCTGCGCCTTCTGGCGGGCCAGCGTCTCCTCCCGCACCTTGTCCCAACCCTGGTCGAACTTGCCCTTGAACCTGGCGATCCACTCCTTCGGCGCCTGATGCGGTGAATGGGCGGTGCCGGGGGCATAGTAGAGGAAGAACGGCTTGTCCGGCGTCAGCGACTTCTGTTCACGGATCCAGGCGATGGCGTGGTCCGCCAGATCGCGGTCCAGCATATAGGTCGGGTCGTCCTGCGGCGCCTCGATAGGCTTCGTGCCTTCCCACAAGGCCGGGTGATACTGGTCGGTCTCGGCGGTCAGGAAGCCGTAGAAATGCTCGAACCCCTCGCCCGTCGGCCAATGGTCGAATGGGCCGGCCTGGCTCATTTCCCAATAGGGCGTCAGGTGCCATTTGCCGAATAGGGCGGTGTTGAAGCCGTTCTGCCGCAGAATTTCGGCGACCGTTCCCGCGCTTTTCGGAATGATGCCGGTATAGCCTTCATAGCCGGTGACCGGCTCTTCGGTAACGCCCACGGCGACATCGTGGTGGTTGCGCCCGGTGAGCAGCGCCGCGCGGGTCGGCGAGCAGAGGCCGACCGTATGAAAGGCGTTGTAGCGCAGCCCGGCCTTGGCCAGTCTCTCCAAAGTTGGCGTCGGAATCGGTCCGCCGAATGTGCTCGAGGCGCCGAAACCGACATCGTCGGTCAGGATCACCAGCACATTGGGCGCCCCCTTCGGCGCCTCGACCGGCTTCGGCCATTGCGGCGGCGCGGTCTCGGCGGTAGTGCGCCCGATCGGTCCCTGGAACTGCTGCTCCGGGCGCGGGAGGACATCCTGTGCCAGGGCGGAAGCGGTACAGAACACTGCCGCGCACAGCGCCAGAAGCTGTTTCATCATTCCGACCCTTGCTGGGTTTTCTTGGTCACCGCGTCCATCATCTTGGGCATCATCACCGGCCCCAGATGCACGGCGAGCGATTCGATCTCGCCCGGGAACGCGCCCGCCCCCTGATATTCATCGGATACCGGCGAGCCGGTATCGCTGCCGATATCGAAGGTCTCACCCAGGCCGGCAGGGATGTTGATCGTCCGGTCGATATGGCCCTGCCCCACATCCTTTCCGTCAACCGCGATATGCATCGTGCCGCCGGTCGCCGGCTGCGGATCGCGCTCGAACCGAAACGTCACGGTCGATGCCCTCTTCGGCACAGGCTGGCTACCGGCGACACGGAAACGGTCAGTCGGATACTGGGAAATCGCCTCGAGTGCGACCGGCACCCCATTCTTCAGATAGAAGGCCCAACCGCCGAACCCGCTGCCATCGGCTGCCAGCACACCGGTGTCGCTGCCGCTCTTCGGTTTGATCTTCGCCTCGATGGTGAAGGAGCGCAGCGCCAGGCTGGGCGCCGAGCCTTGGGCGACGCTGATATCCTTACCCCAATAGGTGAAGTCGGTCTGGCGCGGGGCATAGGCGATCATGTGCGGCAACGACCGGCGAACGCCGAAATCGTCGTTGAGCGGCAGCACCTGGTTGGCTTTCGCTTCCTGCAGCCACAGATCCTGCAGCGACTTCAGCCTCGCCGGGTCGGAGGTGGCGAGATCGTGGGACTGGCTGAAATCGTGCTTCAGGTCATAAAGCTCCCACTCGTAGGAGGTCTCGGGCGAACCGTCGGGCTTCGCCTGCGTCCAGGGGAGACGGCGCACCTTGGTATTGGCGAGCCAACCGTCGTGATAGATCGCGCGGTATCCCAGCATCTCGAAATACTGGGTCGTATGCCGTTCGGGCGCCGCGGGATCGGCGAAGCTGTAGGCCAGGCTGGTGCCTTGGATCGGCTGCTGATCGACACCGTTCACAGTGTGCGGCGCCGGCAGGCCCGCTGCCTCCAGAATGGTCGGGGCGATATCGATCACCGAGCCGAACTGAGTGCGAACTTGCCCATGAGCGGTGATCTTGGCCGGCCAGGACACGACCATGCCGTTGCGGATTCCGCCGAGATGAGAGGCGACCTGCTTCATCCATTGGAACGGCGTGTTGAGCGCCCAGGCCCAGCCGGTCGGATAAAGCTCATAGGTCTTCGGCCCACCCATCAGGTCGAGATGCTGCGCCAGATACTCGGTGGTGTCTTTTGCGCCGTTCGCCAGCATGCCGATCTCGTCGGTCGTGCCCGCCGGCGTGCCCTCGCCGCTGGCACCGTTGTCGCCGACGATGAAGATCACCAGAGTATTGTCGCTCTTACCCATGCGCTGGATCTCGTCCAGCACGCGGCCGATCTGGGCGTCCTGGTAGGCCATCATGGCGGCGAACACCTCCATGTAGCGGGCATCCACTTTCTTCTGCTCGGGCGACAGGGAATCCCAGGCCGGCAGCGAATCGGGGCGCGGCGTCAGGACCGTGTCGGCGGGAATGACGCCGAGTTTCTTCTGCCGCTCGAAACTTTGCTGGCGCAGAGCATCCCAGCCGCCGTCGAACTGGCCCTTGAACCTGGCGATCCAGTCGGACGGCGCCTGATGCGGTGCGTGCCCCGAACCCGTCGCGTAATAGACGAAGAACGGCTTGTCCGGATCGGCAGCCTGCTGGTTGTGCAAGTAGTGGATGGCGTCGTCGGCCAGCGCCTGGTCGAGCAACTCGCCTGCCGGCAGATCGGGCGCGCGGCTGGTATTGCGGAACAGGCGGGGCGCCCACTGGTTCGCGTCACCACCCAGGAACCCGTAGTAATATTCGAAGCCCAATCCGGTCGGCCACAAATCGAACGGCCCGGCAGCGGTCGCGGCCCATGCCGGCGTATTGTGGTGCTTACCGAAGAACGCCGTGTTGTAGCCGTTGTCCTTCAGTATCTCGCCGACCGTCGCGGCATCGCGCGGAATCACGGCGTCGTAGCCGGGAAAGCCGAGCGCCGTGTCTTCCAGGCTGCCGAAGCCGACCCGATGGTGATTGCGGCCGGTCAGCAGCGCCGCGCGTGTCGGCGAGCACAAGGCGGTCGTATGGAAGTCGGTATATTTGAGGCCGTTCGCCGCAAGCTTTTCCAGGTTCGGCGTCGGCACAGGCCCGCCGAACGCGCTGCTCACGGCAAAGCCGACATCGTCGGTCAGGATCAGGACGACATTCGGCGCCCCCTTCGGGGCCTTTACCGCACGCGGCCAGTCCTGCTTCGACTGCTCGAAGGTCGGACCGATCGTGCCGGCAAAAGGCGCCGGCGGGCGCGGCAGGACATCCTGCGCGCTCGCCACCCCGACTGACAGAATCGAGGCCGACAGTATCGACGCGGACAGGACGGCCGCGCACCTTCCCAGGCTTTTCATCGTCGATCCTTTCCCGTCGGCGTTACGAAGTCGGCGCATCATAGACGATCTGCACGCGCCGGTTCTGTGGTTCTTTCACCCCGTCGGCGGTGGGCACAAGCAAGTCGCGTTTGCCCTTGGCCACGATCTGTATTTCCGAGGACGGGATACCGTCCTTCTCCAGCTGAGCCGCCACCGACTCCGCGCGTCGGCGCGATAGCCGCATATTGTAGGCGTCCGAGCCGACCGTATCGGTGTGACCGGTCACGGTAAGCTGGGTCACATGCGCCGGACCGGCATTGGCGGCTGCCTGGTCAACGATCTGCACCGCCTGGGGCGTCAGGTCGGACTTATTGAAGTCGAAGAACACCAGGTAACTCTTCGGTGCGGGCGCCACCGCCTGCGGGGCCGGCGGCGTGTAGGGCGCGGCAGGCGCCTCCTCAGCCTGCTTGTCGGGACCGAAGCGGTATTTCAGCTGCACCCCGAACATGCGCGGCTCGCCCAGCACGTCGGCCACGGTGCCGGTCGTGTTGTAGAGGTTGTAGACGCCCAACGTGTAAACCTTGTCGGTCACGTTGGTGGCGAAGAACGAGGCGTCGAACGTGCTCTTGAAGATGCTCCGCCAATCGATCCGCAGGTCCAGCAGCGAATATCCCGGCCGGTCCCCCTGCTGTGCGTTGTCGGTCGCGAACCGCTCATGCGAACGATGGGACCAGGTGGCGGCAAAGCTCAGATCGCCATAGGTCTCCTCGATCGGCAGATGGTAGCGCGCCGTGAGGCTCAGCTGATTGCGGGGAACGGCCGGATACGGCAGCCCGTCGAAGCTGCCGACGGTCGGCACCACGACCGGCCCGTCGTAATTGGCATAGTTGTAGGAATAGGTTCCCGACAGCTCGAGCCCCTCGAACGGGATGATCTCGCCGTCGAACTCGATGCCTTCGATCGTCGCGTTGGCATTCGAGACGAGGGATTCGGTCGTGGACGTTCCCGGCGGGATGATGACCTGAAGGCTGAGTGAACGCTGCGCATTGGACAGTGAATCGTGGAATGCGTCGAGGTTCGTCCGCGCCTTCATGCCGAACAGCTCCCAATCGCTCTTAACGCCGACCTCGGCATTGGTGACGCGTTCGGACCCGTATTGGACCAGCGACAATGATGGGGCGTTATTGTTGAAGCCGCCGCTCTTATAGCCATGGCTGCCCGTCACGTAGAGCAAGGTATTCGGCGAATACTGGTAGTCGAGGCTGAGCGTCCAGGAGGGATCCTGGAACGGAGAGCCGACGGACAGCGTGCAGTTATTGGCGATGGTCCCGCCGATCTGGGTGCAGATTTTCGGCCCGAAAGACTTGGTGTAGGCCGGAACCGAGATGCTGCGGTAATCCCAGGTGTAGCGGTACCCGGCCGTAAAGCTGAGCCCTTCGATATAGTCGCCGAGATCGTAGGTGCCCTGTGCATAGACCGCCTGCGACCGCGAGCTCTGGTTGGCGGGGCCGTCGGCATTGTTGGCGACCGAGCCTGAGACCACCGTCACCGACGGATTCGCGATCAGCGTGGCCAGGGACTGGCCGGCGGGATGGAGAAACTCGAGATAGCCGCCGACAGTCCAGGTGAGCTTATCATTGAAGGCCTTGCCCTGGAGCTGCAGTTCCTCGGTGTACTGCTCCCAACTTGTCGACCAGCCGTCGGGGGTCACAACCTGCAGAAGCTTCTGTGGAATACCGGTCTGGTCGACGCGGTAGCGATTCCGCATGTCCTGGATCGACGCGATGTTCTTGAGCGTGAGGGTGTCTGAGATATCCCACCGCGCCTTGTCGATCACACCCCAGTGATAGGTGACGTCCAGCGGGAACATATCGCCGGTATCGGTGGCACGCGGTCCGAGCGCCTGCTGCGCCGCCAAATCGGCCTGTGCAACGCCCAAGCCGAAGAGCGTGACGAACTGGCCCTTGGGCTGCCCTGGAATGTTGTTGGGATTGAACCCGGTCAGGAGAACCGAGCCACCGTTCGTGTGCGAGTAGTAGGTCTGATAGATGACATCGTTCTCGAAATCGTCGGTCGGCTTCGCGACCACATAGATGCGACCCGCCCAGTAATCGCGATTGTCGAGATCCTGCCCGGTGCTGACGTCCTTCGTGAATCCATCCATCACCTCGTGGGAGCCGGATACGCGGACGAGCAGCTTGTCCGCTATGATCGGAATATTGACCGCCGCCTCCACCGCCTGGCGGGCATAGCTGCCGAAGGTCACCTGGGCATAACCCTCGAAATCGTTGGTCGGCTTCTTCGGATCGAGCAGCACGGCGCCACCGGTGGTGTTGCGGCCGAACAGCGTGCCCTGCGGGCCCCGCAGCGCCTGCAGCGAGTCGACGTCGACATAGTTTCCCGGGCCGCTGATGATCCAGGGAACCTCGGCGAAATAAGAGACGACACCCGGCCAGGCGCCCGCCGTGCCATTGATCCCCTGGCCGCGCATGAAGAAGTTCTGTGCGTTGCGGTCCTGCTGGCGCACCTCGAGCGACGGCACGAAGTGCTGAAGATCCGACAGCGACTCGATCCCTTTTTCAGCAATCTGGGTTCCATTGAACGCGGTGATGGCGATCGGCACCGACTGCAGCTTTTCCTCGCGCCGCCGCGCGGTCACGACGACTTCCTGCAGGTCCCCACCAGGTGACGCCTGGGCCTGATCGGCAGCTTGGGCGAAGGCGGCGCGGTCGGTCGAGCCGCCCGCGATCATCACGGCGGCGGAACCCAGCAGCAGCAGACGGCATGCCGACATCAAAATCTCCAGTCGAAAGCAGGTATTTAATTTCGAAGTACGAGAACGTTCCGTATTTCGTCTAGCGCGGTATGTCAATATAACGGACGAACATTCCGCTATATCACCACAGGTGGTCGGCGCTGCGTTTCGGTGAGATGGGTTGATGGACTAGAGATGCGCACATCTTTCTTCCTCCCTTGCGTCATGGCCCGTCGTTGAGGCTCGTTAGTACGAAACCGTATCGTATTAGATCGATTGATGTAAAGCTTTACGTTGACTGGAATCTCCGGCAAACGGGTCCGGACCTTGGTGGGGAAAGAGTGCCGAGAGCAAGCATCAGCGCGAATATCGCAACCGGAGAGAAGCGGCCGAAAATGCGGCTCTCGGACCTGCGCGCGCAGCAGCTGATCGACGCGGCGATGGACGAATTCCTGAGCAAGGGCTTCCGTCGCGGCAGCATCGAAAACATCGCCCGCGTCACCGGCGTCGGCAAAGCCACGATCTATCGCCACTTCACCGACAAGAACGGCATGTTCCAAGCGGCGGTGCTGGCTGAGATCGAGCGCCTGGAAACGCCGCCCTACGATTTCGGGGCCCGTTCCGGATCGCCGGCAGAGATCCTTCAGGATTTCGCCTTGCAGTCGCTGGAGCTATTCTGCCGCGAACGCAGCTTGATCCTGCACCGCATGATCATAGAGGCCGGGCATGTCTTTCCCGTCCTGGCGCAGGCGGTCCATGACCGGCTGACAGAATGGAGCCTCGAGCCGCTCAAAGCCTATCTGGCTGAGCTAACCGGCAAGAACGAGATCGAGATCGGCGATATCGACTGGGCCGCGCATCAGCTGGTGAATCTGGCGACGCACGGCATCCTGTTCCTGATGACTCCACCGCCGGCGGACGCGGCGGCGCGGCGGGCACTTGCGGCCGAAGCGGTCGCGCTCTTCCTCCGCGGCGCGCCCGCTATGCGGGGCCCTGCACCAGCCCACGCATGAACATCGCGACGGTAAGCCGAGCATAAAGCTCGCGATCCTTTCGGCTGGCGGGCGCGCGGCCCATCACCGCCTGGCTGCCCTCGGATGCCATCAGCGCGAAGCGCACCGCGGCGCGCGACGGGTCGGGAATCCCGAGCACGCCGGTGTCCGCCAATGACTGGATATAGCTCCTGATCCAGGACACGCTCGCCTGGAACCGGAAGGCGTGGTGGCGCCTGATCAGCTCCCCGAAATTCACCGCCGCGCCGATCAGCACGCGGTTCATGGCGACCGTCGCGGCGTCGAAATGGTTGTCGTAGATCCAGCGTGCCGCCTCGAACAGCACCTCCTCCGGCGCGCGCCTGTCTTGGGTCAGGTCCGGCAGATTCTGGAAGCGCTGCATATCCTGGACGATCACCGCCTCGAACAGCTCGGCCTTGTCGCGAAAATGGCTGTAGAGCGTGTGCTTGCTGATTCGCGCGGTGCGGGCGATCTCGTCCATCGTGGTATCGGCAAAGCCGCCCGCCAGGAAGGCGTCCTTGGCGGCGTCGACGATATGGGTGCGCGGATCGGGGGCGGCCTGCTCGGCGCTGCTTCTCTGTCTCACCATGGCGCGAAGCTTAGCCGCCCAGGCGACCCAGGCGGAAGCGCGAAATGTCGTGCGGCGTCGCCCCTTCGGTCGCGAGATCGGCCAGGACCTCGCCGATCACGCTGGCGAACTTGAAGCCGTGACCGGAACAGGGTGAAGCCAGCACGATCTGCGGATAAAGCGCGTGGCGGTCGAGGATGAAATCCTCGTCGGGCGAATGGGTATAGATGCAGGTCTTGAGTTGCCGCACCGGGCCAGCCGCGCCGGGAATATAGCGCGACAGCATGTCCGCCACCGGCTGGGCATCCGCCATATCCCCGTTCTGGGCCGCCTCCCCCGCCCGTTCCAGCAGCCGCCCCGGCAGATGAGACGCCGCCTTGACCCCCGTGCCGGCAAGGTCGGGAAAGCCGTAGATGATCTCGTCCTCGGATTCGAGCAGGAAGACCGGAAACCGGTCCGGCGTCACCAATGCCGGCCGCGCCGGGTCGAACCAGGCGAGCACCTGGCGTGTCAGCCTGAGATGCGGCCTGAGATCGGGAAACAGCTCCCCAACCCAGGCACCGGCAGAGACGATGACGGCGCCCGCCTCGATCGTATCGCCCTTCGCGGTCTTCAGCCGCACACCGCCGGCTGTGGGTTCGACCGATGTCACTTCCGTATGTGTCCGCACCTCCGCGCCCAGGCCCTTGGCGGCTGCGATATGCGTCTCGATCGCGAGTTCCGGCCGCAGGAAGCCGCCGTCGGCCTCGAACAGCGTCTCCCAGTGGTCGGGCACGGCGAAAGCCGGAAAACGTTCCGCGACCTGGCGGGCCGATAGCATCTCATGCGGCAGGCCGTGCTCGATCGCCGCCCGGCGCGCGCCCTCGACGACGGTCGCGCCTTGGATACCGGATTCGAGGATGCCGGTGATCGTCAGCAAACCGGCGCCGGTTTCGCGCTCCAAAGCCCGCCAGTTCTCGTAGGCGCGGCGAAGCAGCGGCACATAAGACGGATGCTCGAAATAGGCCATGCGGATGATGCGGCTCTCGCCATGGGACGAGCCGCCCTCATGGCCGGGCGTCGCCCGCTCGAGCCCGATGACCCGCTGGCCGCGCGCCGCCAGATGATACAGCGCCGCGCTGCCCATCGCCCCCAAACCGACGATGGCGACATCATGGATTGCCATAGGTCAGCGCGCCACGCGTTCCAGGACCACGACCGGGATTTCGCGGCTGCCTGCCTTAGCCTGATAGCCGTTATAGGGTGGATAGAGCCTGGCGGCCGTATCCCACATCCAGGCGCGTTCCTCCCCCTCGGCCAGGCGGGCGCGGACGGCGATCTTGCTGCGGGGAAAGGCAACCCAGGCCTGCGGATTGGCTTCGAGATTGCGGAACCACAGCGGATGCTCGGGCGCGCCACCCTTTGAGCCGATGATGTAGAACGAATTCCCGGCGCGGAAATAGAAGATCGGCGTCTCGACCTGCCGACCGGATTTCCGGCCGATCGTGGTCAGCATGAAGGTGGTCACCGGCTTGACCCCGGCCTGCCGGCAAACGATCCAGCTGATCAGCGAGATGCCGAAATTCCGCACCAGAAACTTTTCGATCGCAAACAGGAATCTCATCGCGGCCTCCGATCCTGCCGCACGGAACAAGCGCGGCGGCAGCCAGTTTGCACCTTAAGGTCATATCCTCTGCAACCAAAGGAATAGGGCTCATGAACAATCTGATCTATATCGTCGGCCTGGTCGTCATCGTGCTTGCAGTGCTGGGTTTCCTGGGACTGCGCTGATCCTTAACTTATTCGACTACCAGTTGGGCATAGCTCCAAGGATGGTCGGTGCAGCTGTAGGTATAGGTTCCGGGCTTGTCGAACTTCACCGTCGCCGATTGGCCAGGCGCGATCTCCCCCGTCGTCCAAGAGCCATCGACGGCGGTGGCGCTGTGCGGCAGCTTGCCGGTATTGGTCCAGGTCACTGCCGTGCCCGCCTTCACCTTCGCCCTCAGCGGCCTGTAGGTATATTCGTTTGTATAGTTCAGCGTTTTCACGATCGCGCGATTGTCAGCCAGCACCGCGCTGATCTGGATATGGTCGGTCGCCTCGACCTTGCCGCGAAAACTCGATTCGGTGGGCGGCGGAGGCGGCGCCGGCAGCGGCTGGACCGTGCCGCCAAGCTTGAATGCCCACAAGGAACCAGAAGCCAGCACGGCTACGTACTGCTGGCCGCCGGCCTGATAGACGGCAACCGGGCCGCTCTCGTCTGAACCGGTCTGGAACTGCCATAGCAGGTCGCCGGTCCCGGCGTCATAGGCCTGCAGGTTTCCGTCCGGCTCGCCATGGAACAGCAGGCCGCCGGCGGTGACGGTGACGCCGCTGCCATTCTCGATCTTGTAGGGCATGGTCTTCTGCCAGACGATCTTGTCGGTCCGGGCGTCGATGGCGGCCATGATGCCGTGGAATTTGACGCCCGGCACGCTGTTCACCCCGTCGCCCGAGAAGACGAACGGGTCGTCCCAGCGCTGGAGCCATAAGGGCGAGACCGCGCCGGTGCCGTAGAACAGGCCGGTCTCAGGGCTGTAGGCCATCGGCGACGACCGCATGGTTGCGACCGGTCCGATCAGGTTGGGACGATCGGTGTCGATGGCGTCGAAATAGCAGCCGGGCCAGAAGCCCGCCGGCACCGCATCCTTCGCGACGCAGTTCGGTCCGACCTGGTCGGCGCCGACCGGGAAAGGCTGGGTCGGCGCGGTCTTGAGCCGCGCGTTCTGCTGCACCGGCCGTTCCTCGACCGGAATGACCGGCCTGCCGTTGGCGCGATCGAGCAGGAATAGATAGCCGTCGGTGCGCATCACGCCGACGGCCTTGCGCGGCACGCCCTTCATCTTAGCGTCATAGAGGATCAACGGGGTGCCGAGATCCATCTCGTAGATGTCGTGATGGGCCAACTGATAGTACCAGCGCAGCTTGCCGGTCTCGATATCGAGCGCGATGACGGAGGCGGTATAGAGATTATCCCCGGCTCGGGCCTCGCCGCCCAGCTCGGGCAGCGGGTTGCCGGTGCCGAGATAGACCAGCCCCAGCGCCGGATCGATCGCCGGCGTCACCCAGACAGCGCCGCCGCCGTGCTTCCAGAGTTCGCTGTCGGCGGGCCACGTGTCGTGTCCCGGCTCGCCCGGACCCGGCACGACATGGAAGGTCCATTTGACCGCGCCCGTCTTGGCGTCGAGCGCGACGACGCGGCCGTCATTGCGGTCGGTGGGCGAACGCGCGCCGGAGAGCCCGACGATCACCAGCCCGCCGACATAGGCCGGCGCCCCGGTGACCCATTGCCCGCCCTGCCCGCCGGATGCCGCCTGCTCGGCGATCGGCTGCTTCCAGACCTCGTTGCCGGTCTTGGCATCCAGCGCGGCCACTGCGCCTTCCATCAGCCCGACAAAGACCAGTCCTTGGCCGACCGCCACGCCCTTGAACAGGCCGATCGGCGGGGTATCGAGCTTATAGCTCCACAGAACATCGCCCTTTTCCGGGTTGAAGGCATAGACGTGGGTGCCCGCGGTGACGAACATCCGCCCATCGGCCACCACCGGCGTGCCGCGCGACCGTTCTCCGTCGAACTGGTGGACCCAGGCGCCGCCCAGCTGCTTGACCGTCTTGGTATCGATCTGGCGAAGCGTCGAATAATGATCGTTGGCCCAGTCGCCGCCGACGGCCGGCCAATCCTTGCCGGCAGGCCGGGCGGGATCGGCCAAGGTGGAATTGGCCAAAGCGGACGTGGAGAGTAGGACCGCCAATAAGACCGCATTTGCGCGCATGACCAGCCTTCCACCCGATTTTATCGTTGCCTGCCCGATGCATAACAGGTGACAAGGCCAAGGCAATATCCGAAGTTGCCAGCCGAATCTGGGAGGGAGAAAGATAATGATACAGCGCAGAAGCGTGCTCGCCGGCGGCGGCGCGGCCCTGGCGATCGGAGGGCTGGCTGGTCCTGCCTGGGCGGCGGACAAGCCCAATCCGCTGGCGGCGGCTTTCGCGGCAGACGGCGAGTCGATGAGGGTCGTGAGCATCCTGCTGAAGAACGACGGGAAGACCCGCGTCGCCGAAAGCCAGATCGGCGCCGACAAATCGCCCTACCCGCTGTTCAAGCAGTTCCTGACCGCCAACGCGACGGCCACCGCGATCTATGCCGCCCCGGCGCGCCACAAGATCAAGGACACCAAAGCGCCGGCCAAGGCCATGCTGTTCATCGCCGCCGGCGAGACGGTGTTCAAGGCTGGCGGCGCGACCCAGCGCTGCCCCGCCGGGACAGCGATTCTCATCGACGCCGGCAGCGGCATGGGCCTCACCGAAACGGCCGGGCCCGAAGGCTACACGGCCATCAAAGTACAACTGGCCGATTGAGGGAGAAAACCATGGCGAAACCGAAATTCCTCAACAGCGACGGCACCGCGATCGTGGCGGCGCGCACCTATACCGACGATCAGGGCAAAACCCATTGCGGTGTCGTCGATTGGCACGGCGCGCCCGTGCCGCCTGGCGAAGCCACGATCGTTCCGCCCGGCTGCACCCGCTACTATGAAAGCAAGGCGATCTCGATGCTGATCCGCCGCTTCATGCCGGGCATGAAGACAGACTATCACACCGACCCGGCGGGCCAGCACCAGGTCACCTTCATGATCGACGGCGAGGCCGCGGTCGGCGCCAAGGACGGCACCTCGTTCCATCTGCGCCCTGGTGAGTTCGCCTCGGTCGAGGACGACCACGGCGAGGGCCATACGGCGGTCGACGCGACCGGCAAGGGCTTTACCCAGCTGTTCGTAGCAGTACCCGCCAACCCGTAATTCATATTATGAATTCTTCATAAAATGATAATTATCGAAAATGAACACTTGAATAAATAAAGTAAATAATTCGAATTTAGGCCGGAATAGCTGATTTATTTATTGACGCGATTTTTTATTCGGCCTTACGCTCCCCCCGACAAATAACGGTCCAATGGGACCACTGACATTTGGGGAGGCGTTCGATGGTAAGGACAATGCCGAGCAACCCGTGGCGCTGCGCGGATTTCCTGGAGCGGGTACGTCCAGGATTCGCGATATCGGTGGCGCTGCATATCGGGCTCTTTTTACTGCTGGCCTATCTGCTGGCCTTTCAGCCGTCCCTACAGGTTCAGCCCAAGCCCGACAATGACGTCATTATTATTGTCGATCCACCCAAACCGCCGCCGCCGGTAATGAAACACGACAACCCGTCGTCATTTCACCCATCGAAGGCGCCCACCCTGGACCCGGTCACAATAACTCCGGGAACCCTCACCCTCCCACCCGACCTTTCCGAGCAGTGGACACAATCGACGGGCACCGGAACAGGCGGCGCATCGACGGCCCCCACGGTCATTATTAACCCGAAGCCGATCTATCGCGGCGGCCTGGTTTTCCCGGCGCGGGCCGAGGAAGCAGGCGTAAGCGGGTATGTCGATTTCGACTTCATCATCGAACCTGACGGCACGGTAGGCGACCCGCATGTCATCGCCGAAATTCCGGATGGTTACGGCTTTGCCACCGCGGCCAAGAAAGCATTTCCGAAGTGGCGCTTCGAACCGATGATGAAGGACGGCCATCCTGTCGCCACCCCCGCCAAAATCAGGGTCACGTTCAAGCTGAACTGAGATGGCAAGCCGGAGCCGTCAGAGCGGCGGTTCCGGCTCTTTCTTGCCAAGGCCCGGCGGTGGCATCACGGCGATATCGGTAAAGCCGGCCGCCTCTATCGCGTCAATCACGCGTTTCGTATAGGCGGTCTTGGCGTTCGGCCCCATCCGGAAATAGATCCGCTCCTTCTGTCGCCCGGTCGCTTTCAGCGTTTCGGTTAACTGGTCGGTGTCGAGGGTCATGCCCTCGAAGAGGACTTCGCCGTCCTGGATGAAGACGGTGAGCGGCGTGTCGTCCGCGCGGGCTGGGGCGATGATGATGGCGATGGAGACAACCGCCGCCCAGGCGAACGCCCTCAAGCCCAAGTCAGATCGTGCTTCCTGATCGGGGTCGAGCGGATGCGCTTGCCGATGGCGCGGAAGATCGCGTTGCCGATGGCGGGGCCGACCGGGCCGGCCGGAGGTTCGCCGAGCTCGGCGAAACGGTCGTGGCCGCTGAGGCCGCCGAAATGGATGTTGACCTGCGGCGTGTCGCCGGTGCGCAGGATCGGGTACTGGTCGAAATTGCCCTCAACCATGCGGCCGTCCTTGACGTTGACCTCTTCGTTCAGCGCCATGTTGAGACCGAAGATGACCCCGCCCTGCGCCAGGTTCAACACTGCGTCGCGATTGACCACCCGGCCGCAATCGAACGCCGCGTCCAGCTGGTGGACCTTGAGGATGCCGCTCTTGGTCACCTCGACCGTGGCGACGACCCCAACCGTGGTGCCGGCCTCGGGCTTGCCGTTCATGCCCCAATTGGCGATGGCGATCCCCTGCCCCATGCCCTTGGGCAATTCCTTGCCCCAGCCGGACTTGTCGGCAACCTCGCGCAGCACCTTGGCCCAGCCAGGATCCGGCCAGTTCGCCAGCAGCTTGAGCCGATACTCCAGCGGGTCCATTCCCGCCTCATGGGCGCATTCGTCGATGAAGGTCTCGACCATGAAGGCATAGGAATTATAGCCCGGCCCGCGATAGGCGCCGGTGACGACATGGATCGGCAGCAGCCGCGCATCGACCAGCACATTGGGGATGCAGCCCAGGAAATAAGGATTATCGGCGAGGCGCGGGAAATGGCCTTTGGAAGCCTGACTGGCGACGATCACCGCCGGCATCCCGGTTTTGTCGAGCCCGGCCCTGAGCTTTGCCGCGACCAGCGGCCGGTACTTGCCCTGGCGTGTCTGCTCTTCACGCGACCAGATCGTATGGACCGGCCGGCCGGGGAATTTCTTGGCGATGGCAACGACCATGCGCAGATCGTCGGCGAAGATGCGCCGGCCGAAGGCGCCGCCGATGAAGGTCTGGTGGAAGGTGACCTTGGACGGGTGCATGCCGGCCTCGTCGGCGGCGACCCAGAAGGCCTGCTTCGACTGCTGCGCCGGATGCCAGACCTCGAGCTTGTCCGCCGTCACCAGCGCGGTGCCGTTCAGCGGCTCCATAGGCGCCTGGTCGGAGAACGGGGTGACGTAGGTCGCCTCGACGATCTTGTCCTGCTTGTCGATCAGCTTCACATCGCCGGATTGCTTCTCGACCTTGTCCGCCGGCTTCTCCAGCGCGGCGACGCAGGCATCGACCATCTGCCCTGTCGTCTTCCAGTGCGCGCCGGCGCCGTCATCCCACTCGACCTGCACGGTATCGAGCGCCTTGCGCGCCTGCCAATAATGCTCGGCGATCACGGCAACCGCGGCGCGCACGACGGTATCGGCATAGCCGAACGGGGCGCCGGTCTTCATGTCCTTCAGCCCGCGCGGCTCGTGCGGATCGACCGTGACCACGGCCAGCACACCCGGCATAGTCTTGGCCTTGGCGGCGTCGAAGCTCCTGATCTTGCCACCATGCACCGGCGACTGGCGCAGAGCCGCATAGACCATGCCCGGCACGCGCACATCCATACCGTAGATGGCGCTGCCATTGACGATCTGCGGATTGTTGAGCTTAGGCGGTGAGGCCTTGCCCAGCAGAGTCCATTCGCTCTGCGGCTTGGTCGCGGGCTCGGCCGACAGCGCGACCGTGGCGGCCTTGGCGGCAATCTCGCCGTAGCGCAGTGTGCGGCCGGAGGGCGTGTGGGTCAGCACGCTGTCCTTGGCGGCGATCTCGGCGACCGGCACCTTCCATTCGGCGGCAGCGGCGGCCTTCAGCCGCTCGCGGGCGCTGGCGCCCATCTGCAGCATCAGCTTCATCCGCTCAGGGCTGGTGGAGCGGCCGCTGAAATAGCCGGTCGGCGCGTCGCCCAGGGCATAGACGCCGTTCTCACGGAAATCGCGACTGGGCGGGGCGAATTCGGCGCGGATCTTGTTCCAATCGCAGGCCAGTTCCTCAGCCACCAGCATCGGCGTCTGGGTCATGCAGCCGTTGCCGATCTCGGGCGTTGCCACGCGGACGGTCACAATGTCGTCGGCGCCGATCGATATCCACGGATTGAGCTCGGCGCCCGCCAAGCCGTCTCCCGCGGCCCAGGGTTCCTGGCCCAGGAAAGCCGCGTCGGCGTCGACGATACCCAGCGCCATGCCGCCGCCGAACGCGGCGGTGGAGATGATGAACTGGCGGCGGCTGATGGTCGGCATGGTTCCCATGGCGCGCCTCAGACCTTCGACCCGGATGCGGCCTTGTGAATTGCCGCGCGCACGCGCGGATAGGTGCCGCAACGGCAGATATTATCGACATAGGCGTCGATATCCGCGTCGGTCGGGTTGGGGATGTTCTTCAGCAGGGCCGCCGCCGCCATCAGCATGCCGGACTGGCAATAGCCGCATTGCGGCACATTCATCTCGATCCACAGCTGCTGCAGCACATGGCTCGAATCCGGCGACAGGCCTTCGATCGTGGTGACGCTTGCCCCCGCCGCCGATTCCAGCGGCACCTGGCAGGATCGGGTCGGCGTGCCATCCAGATGCACGGTGCAAGCGCCGCACTGGGCGATGCCGCAGCCATACTTCGTGCCCGTCATCCCAAGATGGTCGCGCAGCACCCACAGAAGCGGCGTCGAAGGATCGGCGTCGATGCTGTGGGGTTGCCCGTTGACGGTCAGATCGTAAGGCATCTCATCAACATAGTTACGGGGTGGCGGTATGCCAGACGAAGGCGCCCATCCCCTTCACGCCGAGATCGGCCATGATGAAGGGATCGTTGCCCGCCATGATGTCATACGTGTCGTTGCCCAGCATGTCGCCCGGCTTCTTGTCGCCGGTGAAGCTGTAGACGGCGAAGCCGCGATAGGTCCACTGCTTGCTGCCGTCATCGCGCGCCGCGACGTCCCAATAGCCGGAGGCCTGGGCATCCGGCGGCGCCTTCAGCGGAATCCAGGTCTTGGCGCATTCCGCGTCGCACGACTTGGTACCGAGGATCTTTCCGACCATCGGGTTGCCGTGCGAGCCGGTGCGCAGGTTGTGGCCGGTATTGGTGCCGACCACCCGGTCGCGGACATAAAGCGGCAGCTCGTTGGCCGCGGTCATCATCGTCGAGGCGCCGAAGCGGTTGCGCCCCACCACCACGCCCTGCGGCATGAAATTGCGATATACGGTGGCGACATGCCAGTTGCCAGCGTTGCCGTTGGCGTCGCCCGGCTCGACATCGCCGTCATAAGCGTAGAGCGGCTTGCCCTTGAAGGCCCACTGGAACAGACCGTCGCCGCGATCGACCACGGTGAAGTTCGGAAGCGGCTTGGCGAGCTGGGCCGCGACATAGGGCGACCAGTGATCGGTGCACGGTGCCGCCGTACAAGTCGGCTTACCGTTCATCGGGTCCTGATCGAACGTGTAGAGCGGCATGCCCTGCTCGTTTGCCAGGATCTGGCCCGAGGCATTGGCGGAGTCGATCACCGCCACGCCGTCCGGCACCTTGTAGCCTTCGCCCGCCTTGAACAGGGCGATGTGCCAGACGCCGTCCTTGCCGTTGCCGGAGCCGTCCATCGGCATCTTGTCCTCGGCATAGGTGTAGAGCGGCTTGCCCTTGAAGGCCCACTGCTTGCTGCCGTCGGCACGGGTTACGACGCTCCATTCGCCGAACGGCTTGGCGTCGGCCGCGGCGGCGAGCGCCGGCCAGGCCTTGGCGCAGTCGTCGTTGCAGGCCGACTTACCGGGCTGATCGTCCTTGTCGTAGGTGTACAGCGTCTTGCCGTGGGCGTCGGCATAGGCCATCGCCATGGCCGGGATCTGCATGCCGGCAGTCGCCAGCAGCACAGTGCCGCCGGTCTTGGCCATCTCATAGGTGACGCCCGGCGGAGTGGCGAAGGGCGCCGGCTCGGCCAGCGCCAGGACGGTGCCCTGCGGGCCGGCCTTTTGGGTGCCGAGATAGACACCGCCGGCGACGATGACGATCCCGAGTACACCGATGACGATTGGAGTTGTCCGCATGTCGAGACCTCAGGCCATAATTTCGGTGATGGTCTTCGACGTCTGCATGGAGTCGGTGCCCCAGCTCGACACCGGAACGCCCATCGCCTGCTGCAGGGTCAGGCCGACGCGGCTGGTCGGCTCACCCTGGGCGGCGACGTGCAGGCCGGTCTTGATCCGGCCGTTGCCGCCGCCGAAGGTCAGCATCGGCATGTTCTCCAGCCCGTGTAGCTTGGCGTAGCCCAGGTCGGTCGCGGTCATGATCACGCAGCGGTCGAGCAAGGTCTTGTCGCCTTCCTTGATGCCGTCGAGCGACGCCACATAGAAGGCCAGGCTGGTCATGATCTCGTTGAAGAACCAGGCCAGCGTCGGCTGATAACCGAGCCCGGCATCGACCGGCTCCTCATGGCTGAACTCATGATGGGTCTGCGTACCGCCGGCGCGCCGCAGCGACGAGGTCGCGTCGGAGAAGGCGATATTGACCACCTGGGTCTGGCCGCAGGCCAGCGCATGGGCCATCAGCCCGGCGAACAGCTTGTGGTTGGCTTTGACGATCTCGATCTCGGTGCCAACCGGGCTTTCATCGACCTTGCCCGGCACGGTGCAGGCAGCCAGCGGCGCGGGCTTCTGCGCCTGGAGCTCGAGCTGCTGCTCGAGGCCGCGGAGCGAGGTGAAATACTCGTCGAGACGGGCCTTGTCGGCCGCGCCCAGCGTCTTCTCGAAGCTCTGGCGGTCATCGGCGACGGCGGTCAGCGCGCTGCGACGGACCAGCACGGCGGGATCGGGCTTGAAGTCGGCCGCATTCGGATCGGTGAACTCCGGCCCGAAGATGCGGGTATAAAGCGCCGCCGGGGAGATTTCGCCCGGATTGACCACGGCGCCGCTGCGGCGGCTCTGGCTGTGCGACGGGTTGCCGGCGCAGCAGGCTTCCAGCGAGCGGAAGCGGGTACGGGTGCCGATGACGTCGGCGATCAGCGTGTCGACGCTGGGCTTGTCCGCCGTCATGCCGCGCGGCACGGTGCCGGTCAGCATGCCCTGGACGCCCGAGAAATGGACGCCGTTGGGCTTGCCATCGAGGAAGGCCTTCATGCCGCTGAAGACATTCATCTTGTCCTTATAGGCGGCGAGCGGCTGAAGCTCAGTATTCATCTTGTCGAGCTTGCCGGGCTGCGCCGGCTCCCAGCGGCCGGGATTGAGGCCCAGGCCCCAGAACCAGGTGCCGAACACCACCGGCAGCTTCTGGCCGTCAGCCAGCGCCGTGCCGTTGGTGTTCAGGAAACAGTCCAGGAACGGCAGGCCGACCGAAACGGCGGCGCCGCCCATCATGCCGCGCAGCATGCGGCGGCGATTCATCGTGCGATTGATCGGGATCATTTCTGACTCTCCTTCGCCTCAGGATTGGCCTGACTGGCAAGTTTGGACGGCGCCTCGATGGCGCCCATACGCGGCGGGCTTACGCGATAGAATTCGGGGCTGGTGGCGATCCGGCGCAGCAGGGCCGGGAAGCGATAGCCGCCATCCTTGAAGCTGGCCTGCAGGCTCTTCACCCACTCGGTCTCGTCCTTGGACGGCAAGCGGCCGAGGCCGTATGAGGCGGCACGGGTGACGACGCAGGCAGGCGCCGCGGCATCCTCATGCACCGCCTTGGCGAGGCCCGCCGCGTCGGTGAACTTCATGCCGTCGAGCTCACCCGACGTATCGAGCACCTCGCCGTTCTCGGCGGAGCGGAGCGAGCCGCCGCTGTCGAACGCTTCGAGCCCCAGACCGATCGGGTCCATGATCTTGTGGCAACCGGCGCAGGTCGCGTCGGTGGCGTGGGCGTGCAGCCGGGCGCGGGCGGTCTTGTATTGCGGGTTCTTGGTATCCTGGACCAGCGTGAAGTTCACGTTGGCGGGCGGGGTCGGAACCTTCTGGCACAGCAGAACCTCGCGCACCGCCTTGCCGCGAAGCGTCGGCGAGCTGCGGCCCGGATGGGAATGCAGCGCGACGAACGCAACCTGCGAGACGATGCCGGCGCGCGGATCGCCCTCAGGGAACTCGTACGGCGACCAGTTGCCCGCCGGGGCCACCAGCGGAACCTGATAGACCGAGGCCAGGACCGGTGACAGGAAGGTCTTGCGGGTGGTGAAGATGTCCCGATAGTCCCCCTTCTCGACCAGCAAGGTGTTGGTGATGGTACGCAGCGTCTGCTCCTGCGCGTCCTTCGCCACCTTGGTGTTGAACTTCGGGAAGATCATAGAGTCCTTGGCCAGGGTCTCGAACTCTTCGAAGCCCAGCATGTCGGTGAAGAAAGCCCTGACACCGCCCTGGAGGCGCGGCGAGGCGATCATCCGATCGACCTGCTTGGCAAGTCCCTTTTCGCTATTGAGGTCGCCCTTCTCGGCGGCGGCCAGCAATTCCGGGTCGGGCGCGGCATTCCACAGGAAGAAGCTGAGCTGCGACGCCTTGGAATAGGCCTCCATCCGATACTGGCCGGAATGGTCCGTATCGGGCTCGGCGATTTCCTGGCGGAACAGGAATTTGGGCGATTCCATCATGGTCGCCAGCGCGATGCCGAGGCCCGAATAGAAGTCCTTCAGCCCCACGGCGGCGTCGTTGGCGACCTTGACCCGCGACCCGAGCTCATCCTGGGTCAGCGGCCGGCGATAAAGCATGCGGCCGGTTTCGCTGAGGAACTTGGTCGCGCATGCATCGTCCGGCTGCTTGGCATTGGCCGGCGTGCACGGGATCAGCGTATCGCGATGCGCTTCGCTGACCACCTGGGCGGCCACGTTGCGGGCGATCTTGTCATACTCTTCCAGGCCCGACGCCGTGACCGACACCTGGGCGGAGCCCATAGCGAGCAGGCCGTCGCGGCGGATATCCGGCTCGAACCGGCCGCCGACCTTGATCGACGGGCCGAACAGGTCGGAGACCACCTGGCGGTATTGTTCCTGGCTGAGCCGCCGCGTGACGGCATCGCTTCCGGCGGGCTTGCTGTCATCCGCCGCCAGAAGCGCGGTGCTGCACACCGTCAAGGTCAGCGCGACGACGGCCAGGGCTTTCTTCACATGCGCCATATTTTAACGGGCCTTCGTGCTGTCGGAGTCGGCTTGCGCGGTGCGGTTGCTGGACGGCACGGCGAAGGCGCGCACCGCTTCGATCTGATAGGCGCTGGAGATCTGCCGGTTCTGGCCGGTCGCCGGATCGGGATCATAGTCGGCGTTGCGCTTCAGCGCGTAATAGAGCGCCGGCAGGTTGATGGAGGCGGCGTATTCCTTGATGTGGCCCTGGTCGGCGAAGCCGTAATAGATCGTCGACCACGGCTGGTAGCCGCCGATAGTTCCACGCGCCGTGCCGTCGGCCGCGATCGTCATCCTCATATGCATCTTGGCGAAGTGGATATCGGGCTGCATGTAGGGATCCAGCACCATCATCCAGTCGGGCGACGCGCCGGTCACCACATTGCCCTTGATCTCGCCCTTGAGCTCGTTGTGGGAGCGCGGATCGGGATCGATCTGATAGGTCATATCGGCCTGTGCGACGGCGCCCGAGGCATCGCGGGTGATCCGCTCCAGCGCACGGTCCCAGGTGATCGAGACCGGGCCATCCTTGTCGAAGCCGCCCGGCGCGTTGATCGTGATCAGCCAGGCCGGCATCACATCGCGCAGCACGTCCCACAGATTCTCCGGCAGGCTGGGGCGCCCAGGCGGCGGCAGGCCGCGATAGGAGCGGACGCAGCCCTCGACGCGGTAGAGCTGGTTGTTGACACCCTTCTCATGGGTATCCGGCTCCTCGAACGAATTGGGAGAGGCTGCGCCCTTCCCATCCAGGTTGAAGCCGTAGGAATATTTGCCGGAGACCTCGATCATGCCCGGATCGGGGAAGGTCTCGGGATGGGCATAGACATTGTCCTTATGGTTGCCGCGGGTGGCGACCATCGGGACCCAGGGCTGCTTCAGCCCGCCCTCGCCCGGGAAATCCTTCAGCGCGGCCTCGATCTCATCATGCTTGTAGCCGGCCTTGGCCAGATCGCGGCGGTAGAAGTCGATCGCCGACATGTTCAGCCCATTCGGGCAATCACCCTTGCCGTCGGACCAGTTGCCGTCGGTCAGATAGCTGATGACGAAGCTGCGGGTTTCAGCCGACGCGACACTCGCGACCAGCATAGGAAGCGCCAGCGCGGTCGCCGACAACATGGTCTTCATCCGGAACATTCCCTGTCCTCCCAAGCTAGCCTCGGCGGCGAAATTCCTCTTATGTGGGAATATCACCGAAATTCTTTTATTGATCTCAACTCAGCATCGTATCGGGCCGACGACACCTTGTCACTTATCCGATAGATCGAACGCGCCGTTTAGGCAACCGATATTGCCGTATCATATGTATCAAATCATTCCAGAATTGCGCGCCGCGCCGATCGCGCTTGACGGGAAAGCCGGCGCTGCCTAATCGAAAATTGGCCTCGGGCAAAAGAGATAGCCTGAGCCGGCGCGCATGTTATTGTTTTCCACTCGGTCCCTGGACCGCAACCGCGACGGCAAAAACATCCAGCCGCGCGGCTTTGAGGGTAGCGCTTTGAACCCACGCGGGACTTCTGGTCTGTCGGGATACGGCCTCGCCAACCGGGCGGAATCACCGCGGTGATCACGCCGGCGCGTGAAATCGGCCAATCGCGTGGCGCGGAAACGCCCCTCCCGGAAATGGGCGCGAAATCCAGCCGCTATCTCCGCCCGGTATCGCCCGAAATCATCGTCGGCCTGACCAAGCTGGTCGATTTCAGCAGCGTGCTGCTGGCCGCCTATGTCTCGTACCGCATCTATATCGCCGGGATTCTGGCGCTTGCCGATCCGTTCAACAGCTACGGGCTTGCCGCGCTGATCGCCGCGGCGGCCTTCGTCACCGGGCTCAACCGCGCACGAGCCTTCGATTTCAGCCGGCTGGGCGACCTGCGCTGGCAGGCGACGCACGGCTTCCTGGTATGGATCGCCACCGCCTCGCTGCTGCTGGCGCTGGCCTATATCACCAAGATCTCCAGCGACTATTCGCGCGGCTGGGCGATCGGCTGGTCGCTCGGCGTCTATGGCTTGTTCGCGGTCGGCCGGACCGGGCTCAGGCTGGCGCTCAGGCAATGGTCCAGGGCCGGACGGCTGGTGCGCAACATCGTCGTCGTCGGCGCGGACGAACCGGCACGGCGACTGATCGAGAAGCTGCGGCAGCTACCCGCGACCGAAATCGCGATCCTCGGCGTGTTCGACGACCGGCCGGGGCCGCCGTCGATCGAAGGCGTGCCGGTGCGCGGCAATATCGATGCCCTGCTGTCCTATTCGCGTGAGGTGCTGATCGACGAGGTGATCCTGGCTCTGCCGCTGACGGCGGAAAACCGCCTCAAAGAGCTGATCGACCGCCTGCGCGAGATGCCCACCGATCTCAGGCTCAGCATGGTGCCGCTGGCCGACACATTGCCGATCCGCGGCGTCTCGTTCCATGGCGAAATCCCGGTGATCGAGGTCATCGACCGGCCGCTGCGGCACTGGAACGCGCTCACCAAATGGTTCGAGGACAAGCTTCTGGGCGCCCTGCTCCTGGCCCTGTTCACCCCCTTCATGGTGCTGATCGCCGCACTGATAAAGCTGGACAGCCGAGGGCCGGTGTTCTTCGTGCAGGAGCGCTATGGCTTCAACAACAAGACTATCAAGATCATCAAGTTCCGCACCATGCGCGTCGAGCAGTGTGATCCGTCGGGCGCGGCCCGTACGGTGCGCAACGATCCGCGCCTCACCCGGGTCGGCGGCTTGCTCAGGCGGTTCAGCCTCGACGAGTTGCCGCAGCTCATGAACGTGGTGGCAGGCCACATGTCGCTGGTCGGCCCCCGCCCCCACGCCATCACCATGCGCGCGGGCAGCCAGCTCTACCACGAGGCGGTGGACGAATATCTGCACCGTCACCGGGTCAAACCGGGCATGACCGGCTGGTCGCAGGTCAACGGCCTGCGTGGCGAGATCGACACGGTGGAGAAAGCGCGCGCCCGCGTCCGCTATGACTTGCAATATATCGAGGATTGGTCGATCTGGCTGGACGTCAAAATTCTCCTGATGACTTTCCGTGTCATCTTCGCCAGGGAGAATGCGTATTGAGTAAACCCAACCAGATCACCCAATGCGCATCGTCGTCTGCGATTATTCCGGCCACCCGTTCCAGATCGAGCTGAGCCGCTGTCTGGCGATGCGCGGTCATTCCGTGCTGCATCTCCATTTCGCCGAGTTCCAGACACCCAAGGGCGAGATCGAAGCCCTGGAAGACGACGCACCGAGCTTCAGGGTCGAGCCGGTATCGCTCGGCCGGCCCTTCGCCAAGGACAGGTTCGTGCGCCGCCTATTCCAGGAAATCCGGATCGGCAGGCTGATCGCCGATCGGGCCATGGCGTTCGGGCCGGACCTGGTCGTCGGCTGCAACATGCCGCTCGACGCGCAGCAGCAGCTGAGGCAGGCCTGCATGGGCGCGAAAGTCCCTTTCGTCTTCTGGCTGCAGGACATCTATTCCGCCGCGATCGCGCACTATCTCACCGAACGCCTCGGCCTGGCGGGGCGCCTGATCGGCAACCGCTACCGGCGGCTCGAACGCGATCTTCTGAGATCGAGCCATGCGATCGTCGCGATCTCGGAACGGTTTGTGCCAAGGCTGGCAGAGTGGGGAATAGCGCCAGAACATATAACGGTCGTCCTCAACTGGGCGCCGCTGTCCGAAATCAGCCCGGTGGAGAAGGACAATCGCTGGGCCCGTGCGCATGGGCTCCAGGATAAGACGGTTGCCCTCTATACCGGCACGCTCGGCCTCAAGCACAACCCGGCGATCCTGCTCGACCTGGCGCGCGCTGGCGCGGCCAAGGCTCTCGAGGTCGTCGTCGCTTCGGAAGGCAGGGCGGCACAATGGCTGGAACAGACGGCAAAGGCCGAGAACGTCGCCAATCTGAGCGTTCTACCCTTTCAGCCGATGAAGGCCTATCCCGAACTGCTGGGAACCGGTGACATCCTGCTGGCGATCCTGGGGGCCGAGGCGGCATCTTTCAGCGTGCCGTCGAAAATCCTGAGCTATCTCGCGGCCGGAAAGCCGGTCGTCGCTTCGCTGGCAAATGACAACGACGCCGCGAAAATCGTCGAAAGCGTCGGTGCCGGCCGCGTCGTCCCGCCGAACGACAATGCGGCCTTCGTCGAGCAGGTGTTGACGCTGGTCGACGATGCCGGCCTGTGCGCGGCGATGGGAAAGAATGCCAGAGCCTTCGCCGAAGAGAATTTCGCGATCGACACCATCGCCGACCAGTTCGAGGCGGTCTTCGCGGACGCGCTGGCCCGCTGCCATGGTGGTGCCTGACGATGGCCGGCGCCCTCACCTGGTCCGTCGTGCTCACGACCCATAACCGCTCAGCCCTGCTGAAGCGGGCGATCGAAAGCTGCATCGCCCAGACCGCGCCATGCGAGATCGTCGTCGTCGACGACTGCTCGACCGACGACACGGAAGCGATGGTGGGCCGGTTCCCGCAGGTGACCTATATCCGCAACGCGACCAATCTCGGCCATTCCCGCACCGCCAATATCGGCATCGCGCGGGCAAGCGGGAGCTGGATCAAGCACCTGGACGATGACGACTACCTTCACCCCGACTGCCTGCGCCGGATGGGCGAGGTGATCGCGGGCGCACAGGCGTGCGGCTATGACCCCAGGATCGCGAGCTGCGTGTCGGTCAATGTCGATATCGACATGAATCCGCTGTCCCAAACCACGTCATTGCCGATAGCCAAGCCCGCCCTGATCGAACGCAAGGACATCATCAGGATCATGATGCTGGATCAGGCGCCGCTCGGCACGCCCGTCCAGGTCGCGCATGAACGAGAGACGGGGCTCAGGGTCGGCGGCTGGAACGAGGCACGGCCGATCAAGTTCCAGAACGGCGACGAAGCCGAATTCTGGATCAGGGTGGCGCCACAGGGCGACACGATCATGATTCCCGAGACGCTGGCCTACCGTACGCTGTGGAGCGGCAACGAGGCTCCGTCGCATCTCGATCGGCTGCATATCAGCCGTTACCTCAAGGGCCGGGTCCAAGAGCAGATGGGGGAGCAGTCCGGGGCGCAACCTGACGCCGAGGCGCCGGCCGACATCGTGCGCTATCTCGACCTGCACTGGGGTTTGGTGGCATTGAAGGACGGAAATCTTTCGACGGCCCTGAAACTGCTACCGCGCGGCATGCTCCATCCAAAGTCATACAGCCTGATATGGCGCCGTCGCCGCTTTGCGGACGCGATGCAATGCGCCATCGCGCTGGATTGAAAGCGGCATGGTAAGCGTCAGCCCGGACGAGATCGATCTGCCGGTTACCAGTCGTCCGCGCCTGTCGCGCCGCGATTTCACCCAGCTCGCCATCTTCATCATCACCGTTCAGCTCGTCATCCTGGCGATGGCGGGCTCCAGCATGCTGTCGCTGTTCCTGCTCGGGGCGCTGGAAGGCAGCTGCTACGCGCTGATCTATAAATACGGCAGCACCGACATCAATGCCGGCATCGTGCTGGCGATCGGGCTGGCGCATCTCATCATCGCCTCCTTCATCAAGATTGCCCTGCTGCAGTCACTCGATGAGAACCTGATGGTTCCGGCGACGACCGAATTCGTCACGCTGGTCTATTTCGTCTGCCTGGTGCTGGCCTTTCTGGTGGCCCGCAGGTTGCCGGTTTCGCGGCGCCGGACCCATGGCGATCCCAATCTGCGGACGCTGGAATGGCTGATCGTCATGTCGACGGTGCTGATGCTGCTGCCGCTGCTCAGCAATCCGACCGACGATGCTGCTGGCGAATCGCCTGCCAATTTCCTGGCGGTGCTGTCGCGCGGCTTTCCGCTGGTGGCGATGGTGAGCGCCGTCATTCATGCGCTGAAGCGCAGCAACGGCCGCACAATTGTCGATGCCTGGTCGGTCACCGTGCTGGGGATCGCGATCTTCATCGGCCTGGCCAGCAACTCACGCGAAGGCGTGCTTGCGCCGCCGCTGATCGCACTGATCACCCCGCTATATCGCGGCTACCGCTTCAATTATCGCGCTATCGTCGGAATGGGGCTGTTCGGCCTGTTCGTGGCCTACATCCTGTCGCCGGCGATCCTGATCGTGCGCAACGACCGCGGCTTCCTCGGCTTCACCGAGCGCATCGAGAACACGATCGAGACAGCCGGCCTGTTGATCATCCGCGACCCAGCCACCGTCGAGAAGGCCGAGACGCCGCTCGACTTCATCAACTACTCGGTCTGGGGGCGCTATTTCGGCCGACCTATCCCGTTCTCCGATCGCATCGGCCTGATCCAGACGACCGATGCCCTGGCCGCCTCGATCACCGGCGGCAATTATGTGACGCTGGGCGGCAGCGTGCGCGAAAAGCTGCTCGGCCTGTTCCCGAATTTCGTGCTGAACTGGTTCGACGTCCCGCTCGAACGCGGCAAGGCAAGCACCGACTATGTCGCCGGCAGCCTGGGCCTCGCCGATATGGAGGCTCTGACCTACCTCACAATCCCGGTGGATTCGGAGGCCTATGCCACCGGCGGCCTGTGGGCGGTGATTTACAAGACGTTCCTGGCCTATCTGCTGGTCTTTTATGTCAACCGGCTAGTGATCGGAAACCGGCCGATCAGCGGTGTGCTGCCGATCTCGCTCCTGTTCCTGGGCTATCACGTCTGCTCGGAGAGCGACGCCGGCGGTATCCTCTATTATTCGCTGCGCGTCGTGCCGCAATTCGCCATCAGCTTCTATTTCATCTACTGGATCGCACGGCTGATGGGGTCGATGCCGGCCCAAAACGAGACGCGAGCGGACAGCGGGCCCGCGTGGTCCTGACGACGCCCCGGGTAGTCCTAATTACTCATGGGCGCTTCCACAGCTTCGATCTTGCCGAACAGCTCCAGCGCGCCGGGCTGCTCAAAGCGATCTACACCCCCTACCCCAAGTTCAAGCTGCGCAACACGCGGGTCGACCCCAGCCTGATCCGCTCCTTCCCCTTTGTCTCGGCGCTGCACCGCCTGATCGAAGGGCGGCAGGCGCCGCTGGCGCTCAAGCAGGCGCTGCAGCTCCAGACCAGTCGCGCCATCGACGCCTATGCCAGGCTGACGCTTCCGCCATGCGACCTGCTGATGGCCCTGTCGGCATCCGGCCTCGCCACGGGCCGGGCAGTGCGGCAGCGCGGCGGACGCTATGTCTGCGACCGCGGCTCCACCCATCTGCGCTGGCAGATGCGGTTTCTGGCTGAGGAATACGACCGCGTCGGCCTCCCGTTCGCGCCGGTCCATCCAAGCCTGATCGAGCGAGAAGAAGCCGAATATGCGGAGGCCGACGCCATCGCCGTGCCATCGCATTTCGCCGCGCGCAGCTTCGTCGAAAGAGGGGTCGACAGGGCCAAAATCAATGTCGTCCCCTACGGCGTCGATCTCGAACAGTTCCGGCCGACGGTGCCGCGCGATCCCGGTTTCCGGGTGCTGTTCGTCGGCCAGCTCACCGTCCGCAAGGGGATCGGTTATCTGCTGAAAGCCTTTCGCCAGGCGGCGCTGCCGGGCGCAAGGCTGGTCTTCGTCGGCAGCCCGACTGGAGAAACGAAGACCCTGCTCCGCGCCGATCTGCTGGCGGATGTGGAGTTCACCGGCGCGCTCAGCCGCGACCAGGTTGCCGCCCAGATGTCGCGCGCGTCGGTGATGGTCCTGCCCTCGATCGAGGAGGGGCTGGCGATGGTCCAGGCCCAGGCGCTGGCCTGCGGCTGTCCGGTCATCGCCACCGTAAATGCCGGCGCCGAGGACTTGTTCGAGGATGGGCGAGAGGGTTTTATCGTGCCGGTCCGCGATTCGGAGGCGATCGCGCAGGCGCTGACGCTGCTGTACCGGGAGCGTGAGCTGCTCCATGCTATGTCGCAGGCGGCGCGTCGGCGCGTCGAGCAGATCGGCGGCTGGGAGCGCTATGGCTCTGAAATCATGGCGCTGTTCGAACGGCTGCTGGACGGAAGGCCATCGGGGGATGAGGGTGTTTCTTAAGTCGGTGCGAGGGACGCTTGTCGCAGCCTGACGAACAGCGGGCCGAAACGCCGGCGCGGCCGGGGCTCGGCGCGCGTCTGATGCGCTCGATGAGCGCGCAGATGTCGACGCAGGCGCTCCGGATCGTGCAGCAGATCCTGCTGGTTCCCTTCTTCCTGCGCGCCTGGGGCGTCGATCTCTACACCGATTGGCTGCTGATCAATGCCGCCGCCGGCCTGATCGCCATCTTTGATGGCGGCATGCAGCCCTATTTCAGCGGGCTGCTGCAGGAAAAGCGCATCCGCAACGAGCTCGCCGCCTACCAGCGAGCGATCAGGACTGCGAACTTCAACTACCTCGCTGTGATCGGGCTTGCCTTGCTGGCCATTTCTATCGCGAGCCTATGGGTCGAATGGCTGCCGCTGCTCGGCGTCGACCACATGGCGTTCGGCCAAGCCTACTCAACGCTGGCGCTGCTCGTGGCAAACATGTTTATCGCCATGCCGTTCGGCGTCGCCAACTCGATCTACCGGGCGAACGCTGAATATGACCGGGGCGTGATGATGGCCGTCGGCAATCTCGCCGGTCAGATCGTCATCCCGCTGACCCTGTTGACCCTGGGGCAACCGAGCACGATCCTTGCTGCCGGTATGGTCGTAGGCACACTGGTCAGCTGGACGGTCATCGCCATCGACCAGCGCACCCGCTATGGCTCCTTGCCCTGGGGCCTTGCGGTGCCGACGCATGACGAGCTGCGCGTCACCGTCGCCAAGTGCCTTTATTTCGCGTCCCAGCCCCTCAGCACCTGGCTGACGATCCAGGGGCCGCTGCTGTTGCTGGGCCATCTGAGCAGCCCAACAGAGACGGTCACCTTCAACACCGCCCGCACCCTGATCGGCGTCAGCCGGCAAGTGACGATTCAGATGTCCTATCCGTTCGGATTCGAGCTGTCGGTGCTGCTGATCCGCGAAGAATTGGCGTCCCTCCGCCGCCTGCTGGCCGATTTCGTGGCAATTGTCGGAATTGCCGGTGGGCTGCTGGCCGGGGTGACCATCGTCGCGGCAGAGCCGGTTGTCCTGCTGTGGCTGCGCGGCAGGGTCGAGATACCGCCGACGCTGATCTTGACCATGGCGGTGCCGATCGCAATCAGCGCCTCGCCCCAGCTCTACCAGGTACTGCTCTCCTTCAGTAACCAACCCAGGCTGATCGCCCACGGCGTCGGCATTTTTGCGCTGGTCGGCTTCTGCGCGGCGCTGGCGCTGGTCGCGCCGCTTGGGGCCGAGGGCGTCGCCATCGGGCTGGCGATCGGCGAGGTGATCGGCATGGTCATCTATCTGCCGGCGAAGACGCTCGGCGTCATCGGCATGAAGGGGGGGCACTTCCACGCCGCCAGCGTCCTGCGCGCCGCGGTCGCCGCGGTGCTCGGCTATGGCGTCGGGCGGCTGGTCATGCTGGTGGTCGCCCCGACCGACTATCTGCGTCTGTTCATCTTCGGCGCCTTATGGGCAATCATTGCCGGGCTCGCCGCTTACGCTTTGCTTTTGAACGGGAAGCAGCGCAGCGTGATCGCCCGGCGGTTCGCCTTTCTCCACGTTCGGCCAGCCGCATGAACCCGCGCCAGATCACCATCTTCGCCGGCGAGATCGAGGCTTTCGGCGGGGCTGAGCGGAGCCTGCTGGCGCTGTCGCGCTGGCTGCATGAACGCAACATGCCGCATCGGCTGCTGCTCTATTACGACGATATCCACCTGTCCTTTTTCTCAAGCCATCCGATCGATATTTTGACGTTGAACCCGGATCGGCACGTCATGCACAAGGTCGGGATGCTGCAGGCCTATTTCGAGGATGAGCCGAAGGACGCGCCCAAGCCGCTGATGTCCGGCATCCAGGCCGCGATGCATGCCAGCCTGGCCGGCATCAAGGGCTTCCATACCTTGATGCATGACACGCCGAGCCTGCTGGGCGACGCGCCCTACACGATCAAAGGCCAGCTTCGACAGATCGTCGCCAACCGGACGCTGAGGCGCGGCCTCAATTCCGGCGGTACGACCATCGTCACCAGCGCGTATCTGAAGGCGGAGAGCGAGAAATTGTGGCGCCCGCCGATGGCGATCGCTCGCATGGGCGGCATCGCGGCCAAGAGCTTCCGGCCGCGCGTTCCCGGCAACCGGCTTCGACTGCTCAGCGTCTCGCGGGTCGAGGCCAACAAGCGGATCGACTGGCTGCTGGCGGGCCTCGCCGGGCTGGAGAAACGCCGGCCGCGGCTGAGCGAGCATGTCGACTGGATCTTCGATATCGTCGGCGGCGGCTCGCTGATCAACCGGTTGAGCGAGATGGCGCGGACGCTGGGGCTGGAGGACCGCGTCGCCTTTCATGATTTCGTCGACGACGCCCATATCGAGGCCTTTTACGATCAAGCCGACCTGTTCCTGATGCCGGCCCGCCAGGGTTACGGCATCCCCGCCGCCGAGGCGCTCGCGCGCGGCATCCCGGTTCTGGTGCAGCGCGAATCCGGGATCAGCGACATCCTCCTGGACACGCCCTGGGCGACGGTGATGGACGGCGGCGAGGACAGTATGACAGAGGCACTCGCCCGTGCGATCGGTTCAGTACTGAACGGCGACCACCTGAATGCTCCCCTGCCCGACCTGCCGACCGAGGATGGCTGGGCTGAGCAGGTGGCGCGGGTCTGCGGCTGGTATCGTGGTTAGGCTCCGCCCTACCCTGACGCCCACGCTCTGCGTGCTACTCGGCGCGATCCTGCGGCTCGGCCGTTTTCCCAGCCCTGGCTCGCCATCGGAGTTCGACGAGATCAGCTATCTCTCCAACGGCCTGCTGCTGCTGGAGGGCGAGACCCCGATCAACAAATACGCTCCATCCGGCCCGCTGACCTGGCTGAGCGCGGCCTATGGCGGGCTGAAGGCGCTGTTCAAGCTGGTTGCGAACGGTGCCGATGTCGCCGATTTCCCAGCGATCCTGCGCCCCGCCGCCGCGCTGCAAAGCAGCCTGTTCGATCTTTATGCCGATATGTCAGGCCTGCGGCTGACGGCCGTCATCCTGACGATCCTGCTGGCCCTGGCTGCCATCGTCGCTGCGTGCCGGCTGGGCAAGGCGCTGGGCGGCACGTGCGGGGAGATCCTGGCCGGGCTGATGGCGGCCAGCCTGCCGATCTTCGTCGAGATGTCGACCGAAACCCGCCCCTACGCCTCAGCCTGGGCCTTCGCGCTGATCGCCCTGGCCTTGGCCGGAGCCGGCAAGCCGGGTGCCCGTATCGGCGTCACCGGGATTTTCCTCGGGCTGGCGGTCGGATCGCATATCGACGTGATCCGGATCGTGCCGCTGGTCCTGTTGCTGCAATGGCGTCGCGCGGAAACTGGCCGTCCGCCCTGGGCGGAGTTTGGGCGGACGGTGGGTGTCGCGCTGGCCGCCTTTCTGCTCATCGCGCCCTGGTACCTGCCCCACCTCCTGGACAATCTTCGCCAGATCGTCTCGGTCCGGGTGCTCGGCACCACCGATCACGGGTCGGCACTCTTTCAGACCTACATTGCCCTGCCCCTCGCCGCCGCTCTGATCGGCCTGTTCCTGGCGGCGCTGCGGCGAAATTGGGTCGCGCTCGGCTGCTTCATCTGGCTAGGGCTCAATGCCGTTCTGGCGCTGCGCCCCTCCGAGCACGGATTGCAGCATGACGGAGCGCTACTCGTCATGATCGTGGCGCTGGCGCCGCTTGGCGTTTCCGTGCTGTTCGAACGGCTCCCGATGCTCAGGCCATTCCTGATCGGGGCCGCCTTTGTCGCGGTCATCGTCGCCCCCAGCGTCAAGCAGGGGTTCAAGACCGCCTTCGTCCATGGTCGGTCGCTTGCGCCCGACCAGTCCGTCGCCTGGATCGAGGCCAGTATTCCGCCCGGCACCCCGGTCTATGTCGATTCCGGCCAGTTCCGGGCGTTGCTGCCGACGCAAAAGGCAGCCGACAGGCTGTGGGCCGATGTCGCCTCACCCTATGCCTGGAAAGAAAAGTATCGCCACGACATGGCGCGGTTCGGGCTGGACGATGCCGAGCCCCTGCGGGTGATGTCGACCGACCGCATGGCGGCGGATCTCGGCAACCGCCGGCGCTTCTATATCCTGGGCAGCGCCGGACAGCCGAAGCGGCCCCGCTACGACATCCGGTCGGTCTCCTATGGCTCGTTCTTCGACCTGCCCCCGAAGGCTGCGATCCAGCGGCTCTGTGACGAGGGCGGCACCTACCTCCATTCCGGCGCCGCGATCCCCGACCTGCCACCGCCCGCCATGTCCTGGCTGAGGCCAGACGGCAATTCGACTTTTATCTACCGCGTCGCAGCCGGAGGCTGCGGACGCTAACCGATTGCCCTATATTGTTCGCGGTACCGGCAGTCGGAGCCTCGAACGATGGAAGAAGACTTTTCGGCGAATGCGCGCGCCTTCGCCGGCCTGATCGCGCTGACTGCCTGGGCGGGACTGGTCGTCCAGTTCAGCGCATCGACCGCGACGCTGGGTTCGGTCGGGGCGGCAGCCTGGCATCTGGCGCTGTTCTTCACCATCCTCACCAATGGCGGGCTGGCGGTGACCTTCACCGGCGCCGCGCTCGGCAAGCCGGCTTTCAGCGAGCCGATCCTGCTGGGGGGCATGACCATGTCGATCCTGCTGGTCGGGGTGGTCTACAGCCTGCTGCTGGCCGGCACGACGGTTCTGACCGGCGGCGACAAATATGCCAATGTGATCATGCATTACGCGACGCCGATCTTGGCGTCGCTGTTCTGGCTGATATATGCGCCGAAGGGCGGCCTGCGTGCCCACGATCCGCTGATCTGGGCGATCTATCCGCTCACCTATCTGGCCTATGCGCTGCTCCGCGGCGGCATCGACGGCCACTACCCTTATTATTTCCTCAATGTCGGCAAGATCGGCTGGCCAACGACGCTCGGCAACGCCGCCGCGATTTCG
>Ga0268266_10000824_pt1 | contig 40580 bp, 40 predicted proteins | sample KBSS13metaG_FD_190356 | JGI IMG/M metagenome (GOLD analysis project Ga0268266, IMG submission 190356) | Switchgrass rhizosphere microbial communities from Kellogg Biological Station, Michigan, USA - KBS S1-3 metaG (SPAdes) (version 2) | ecosystem: Host-associated > Plants > Roots > Rhizosphere...
CCCGGCATGGGAGTGCTCTTCGACCTCCAGCGGTCGCGGCCAGCCGTTCTCGATCGCGTCGCGGAAGCGGTGCAGCGATCCCACCCCCGGGTTGCCCCCGTAGGAGAAGACGAGGCCTGACGCGCAGCCCATGCCGATCATCTGGTCGTAGAGCAGGTCGGGCGTCATCCGGACCAGCGTCAGGTCGGTGCGCCCCTGGCGGATGATCTCGTGGCCGGCGGCGAACGGGATCAGGTGGGTGAAGCCCTCGAGCGCGACGGTGTCGCCGTCGTGGACGAGGTCGGCGACACCATCCGCAAGAGTCGTGAGCGAAGTCATGACCACACTCCTCTTGCACGCGCCGCCTTCACAGTGTTGCTCAGCAGACAGGCGATAGTCAGCGGACCCACTCCCCCGGGGACGGGTGTGATCGCACCGGCAACGCGGGATGCCGCCACAAAGTCAACATCCCCAATCAGTCCATCGTCGCGACGATTGATACCGACGTCGATGACCGTGGCGCCCGGCTTGACATGGTCGGCGCCCAGCATCTCCGGCACACCCACAGCAGCGACCAGGATGTCGGCCTCGCGGCACCGAGCGGCCAGATTCGCCGTGCGACTGTGACAGACGACGACCGTCGCATTGCGCGCCAAAAGCATCGCGGCAAGAGGCTTTCCGACCAGTGCCGAGCGGCCGACGATGACGGCCTCGCGTCCTTCGATCTTCCTCTCCGACCGCTCAAGTAGCTCGATCACCCCTTGCGGCGTACAGGGCGCCAACCCTGGACGACCGAGCCAGAGACGGCCCACGTTGGCCGCGGTCAGGCCATCGACGTCCTTCGCGGGGTCGATGAGGTCGATGAAACGATCCGCCTCGAGCGGGGCCGGAAGCGGTAGCTGCAGCAGGATCCCGTCGACCGCGTCGTCTTCGTTCAGGCGTTCGATCGTCGCCGCAAGTACGTCCTCACCGCAATTCGCGGGAAGCCTCTCGTCGATCGACTGGATCCCGACCTCCGCACAAGCCCGGTGCTTCGAGCCGACGTACACCTCGGACGCGGGATCAGCGCCCACCAGGATCGTCGCCAATCCCGGCCGGCGAGCTCGGGCAGGGCGTCCGGCGATCTCCGTCGCGATCTCCTCGCGTAGGGCTGCACCGATCGTTCGTCCGTCGATCAGCTGAGCGTTTGCATTGCTGCCAACGCGTCCTGGCATACCGTACACATTGGTGAGCCCCACCTCTATTCACTCCATTCACTGTACGTGTTACGGTGAAAACCGCGACAATAGAACACACCTTTTTCTGGCTCGGGACGCCGGACGGTAGACCGGGCTGGGCGCCGATGTTGGCCGCCGACGGATACGAGGTTCTCGTCGTCGACCGCCCCGGCCACGGCCGCTCGCCTTATCACCCCGATCTGCTCGGGCCGATGACTCCTCCGCCGACCTACGAGATTCTCGAAAGCATCTTCAGTCCCGGGGCGGATTCTCCGCTGGGCACCGGCCACACCGAGTGGCCGGCTGACCGCGGGACCGCCGGCGAGCTGATCGATCTCGATCGGATCGGTCCGGCGATCGTCCTCACGCATTCTGCCGGGGGCCCGGCGGGCTTCCTGGTTGCCGATGCCCGTCCCGACAAGGTCCCGATCACCGTGGTCTCCACCGCGCACTCGAAACTCAGAGCTGCCGGGGCGGAGACGGTCGCCTTCCTTCGGTCGGTCGGTTGCGAGGTCGAGGAACTGAAGCTTGCCGAGCACGGCTTCGCCGGCGACGGACACGGGGTGATGTTGAGGCGCAACAACGCCGAGGTGCTCGAATTCCTCCTCGGTCGCCTCCGGCTCCGAAGCCCTGCCTGAAGGGACCTTGCTCAAAAGACCACCGTCGATTTCGGCAACCGGGCGACGCGGTCGTTGCAGTGCCAGTCGACGGCCCGGGCGAGGACGGTGCGCTCGACGTCCGCGCCTCGACGTTCGAGGTCGCTCGCGGTGTCGTTGTGGGAGGCGCGGACGATGTCCTGCTCGATGATCGGCCCCTCATCCAGATCGACCGTGGCGTAGTGGGCGGTGGCACCGATCAGCTTGACGCCGCGCTCCTTCGCCCGGGCGTAGGGATCTGCTCCGGCGAAGGCAGGCAGGAATGAATGGTGGATGTTGATCACCGGGCAGCCGACCTCATCGAGGAAGTGCCCACTGAGGATCTGCATGTAGCGGGCCAGCACGACGAGGTCGAAGTTGCCGCGCAGTAGATCCAGTTGGTGTTCCTCGGCCTCCGCCCTGATGTCTTTGTTGATCGGAATGTGGACGAACGGCACACCGAATGATCGGACCGGTTCGGCCAGGTCGGGGTGGTTGGAGATGACCAGGCCGATGTTCATCGGGATCTCTTCCCGCTGACCCCGCCAGAGCAGGTCGAGGGCGCAGTGGTCGTACTTGGAGGCCATCAGCGCGACACGCTTGCGTTCCGCGGCGGGCGCGAGGTACCAGGTCATCCCGAAAGCGCCGGCGATCTCCTTCTGAAAGGCCCCTTCGAGATCGTTGCGCTCGGCCATCAGGCTCGGTAGGTGGATCACGGCACGGAGGAGGAATTCGCCGCCGCTCGGATCGGTCGTGTACTGGGCCGACGCGACGATGTTCGCGCCGCGCTCGAAGAGGAACCGCGAGATAGCCGCGACGATCCCCGGCTGGTCGGAGCAGCGGACGAGGAGTCGACCGATGTCTCTCGGGTCAGCTCCGGCGGGTACGTCGTGGGATTGCGGCGCCGTCGAGCGCTGCGTGGTGGCGTGCACGGGGTTCCTCCATTGGATTTCTTGGTAGCGCGCGAAATGACGCATCGTCGGCCCCCTCGGTGGCGCCGAGGAGCAGTTCGCGCAGGTCTTCGCGACTGACGGGAAATGGCGTCGCCAGGGCCTCGAGGGAGACCTCCTCGGCGGTATGGATCGCCTGCGAGCGCGTCAGGCCGAGCTCGGCGAGGCTCCGGGTTGCACCGAGGTCCGCCGCGAGCGCACGCAGACGGATCGCCGGACCCCCACTCCCAAGCGCCCGGCCGAGCGTGGCGATCGCGGCGGGATGGTGGCCCAGGGCCAGCCGCGCCGACCAAGGCAGCACCGCCGCATGGGTCTCGGCATGGGGAAGGTCGTAGCGCCCCCCGAGAACGTGGCAGATCTTGTGATGCAGGCTCGATCCTGCGGCAGCGAAGGCTGCGCCGGCCAGCCATGCCCCGACCAGCGCTCCCTCTCGCGAGCTGCCCTCGGTCCCGTCCCGAACGGCCCCCGGCAGGCTCGCCGCGAGGGCGGCCAGGCCGCGTTCGGACATTGCCTCCGTCAGCGGGTCGCGGCCCGGAGCCCAAAGGGAGTCGACACAGTGCGCGATCGCGTTCATGCCGCTGCTCGCCGTGACCGAGGGAGGCAGAGGATAGTCAGTTCGGGGTCGTAGACGACGACGCTCGGAGCCACGCGCCGATCACGCCCCGTGGTCTTGACTCCGTCCTCGGTCAGGCCCCAGACCGGGGTCATCTCGGAGCCCGAATAGGTTGTCGGCACAGCCACGATCGGAGGGCCCGAGGTGAGGGCCACCGCCTTCGCGAGACCGATCGCCGAGCCGCCCCCTACCGCTATCAGGACGCTCGCGCCGAGCTCATCGGCGCGGCGACGCGCGACCTCAGCGTCCTCGACCGGGACGTGCCTGCGCACCTTGCTTATCCTCCCGACCTCGATCGCGGCGAGGCGCTCGAGGAGTGACCGACCCGCGCCGAAGATGACCCGCGTCTCATGCGTCTCGTGCTGGAAGCGCATCAGTGTGTCCGTCCCGGATCGGTCGGCTCCTCGGGGTCACCGGGCGCGAGAACGAAATCGCTTTCCAGCGAGAACCAGGGTCCGTCGACCCCCTCGGGGCAGTCGGGATCATCCGGCTCGCGGGCGACGAATTCGCGGAAGAGTGACGGCTTGACCGCGAAGACCGCGTCGGAATCGAGGTACTCACTCGCGCGGTCGAAGATGTGGGTGGTGACCGTCCGATGGCCCGGGGCACGAATGACCATATGGATATGGGCCGGCCGCCAAGGATGGCGACCGGTACTCGCGAGCATCCGGCCGACTGGCCCGTCGTCGGGTATCGGATAAGGCGTCGGCCGGACGCCGATGAAGGAGTAGGAACCATCCGCGGCGGTCCGAAAGCGACCCCGCAGGTGGAACTCGGGAGCGTCGGGGTCCTGCACTGCATATAACTCGTTGTCGCCGTTCTGCCAGACGTCGAGTTCGGCGCCTGCGAGCGGCTCACCCGACAACGAGACCACCCGGCCGTGGACCCAGGTGGGATCGCCGGACGGAACCTCATCGAGGTGGGAACCGAGCGGCCGCAGCGGCGAGCCGGGTACGTAGAAGGGCCCGAGCACGGTCGACTCCGTCGCCCCGGAGGGCAGCTGATTGGCCAATGCGTCGACCAACATCGAGAGGCCGAGGGTGTCGGACCAGAGAATCCACTCCTGACGTCGGTCGTCGGTGATCTGGCCGCTTGCCGTGAGAAGTTCGATCCCCTTGCGCCACTCCGCCTCGGTCAGGTCGACCTCGGCGACGAAGGCGTGGAGATGTCCGACCAGCGCCGACATGATCTGACGCAGGCGCGGGTCTTCGCAACCCTTGAAAGCTGCTATCGCGGACTCGGTGATCTCGGCCGGGCTGGTGGCTTTGGACTCCCGGGCGATCATGCGGGCTCGCCCCCGCCGCCGCGTAGTTCGATCCCTGCCCACCGCTCGATCGGCTTCACCACCTCGGTCATGTCGGCGTCGGGTCCGAGCTGGTCGACGCCGTGCTGCCAGAGCTGGCGAACCTCAGAGCCGATGAAGAGCGTGACCCCGGTGGTCGTCGCCTGCTCGACGAACAGGCGGACGTCCTTGTTCATGCCGGCGATCGCGAAGCCCGCGTCGAAGCTCCGAGTCAGGATCGAGTTGGGGAATTTCGATTCGGTGGCCGTGTTGCGCCCCGTACCGGCATTGATCACCTCGACCATCACGTCGGGATCGATCCCCGCCTTGGCGCCGACCGCCAGCGCCTCGCCACTGACCGCGATCGCGGTCGCCGAGAGGTAATTGTTGACCAGCTTCATCACCTGGGCGAGCCCGGGCTCGGCGCCGATCTCGAAGAGCTTCCGCCCGAAGCGCTCAAGCATCGGTCGGACCGCGTCGATCTCGGCGGCGGACCCGGCGATCATCACCGCCAGGGCGCCCGCTTCGGCGCCGCCGACGCCGCCGCTGACGGGTGCGTCGAGATAGGCGATGTCCCGGGCGAGGAGTGCAGCCGCGACCCGTTCCGCCGTTGCCGCCCCGACCGTCGAGAGGTCAACCAGTCTTCGGACCGCGGAACCCTCAAGAACACCGTCGACGCCGAGGACGACGGCCTCGAGGCTCTCCTGCGTCGGCAAGCTGGTGAAAACGGTCTCGACCCGGTCGGCGACCTCGCGCGGCGACTCGGCGCCGGTGGCGCCTCGGGCGCCCAGACGGGCCACGGCGCCGGGGTCGACGTCGCAGACGATCATTCGGTGGCCGGCGTCGAGGAGGCGGCCGCAGATCGGGGCGCCCATGTTGCCGAGGCCGACGAAGCCCAGGTCGGGCAGGGGTGCGCCGCTCATCGACCCCGCTCCGGTGCGCCCCCGCTGACGCTGCCGACGCCGGCCTCCAGATAGGACTCGGTGATCTCGTCGGCACGGCCGGCCACAACGTCGACCTCGCCTTGGATGACGACCCGTCCGCGGCGCAGGACGTAGGCCCCGTCGGCCCGCTTCAGAACCTGCTGGATGTGCTGCTCGACGAGCAGCACGCCGACCCCTTCCCGATCGGCTGCTTCGCGGATCGCCTTCAACAGGCGCTGCACGATCAGCGGCGCGAGACCGAGCGACAGCTCGTCCACCAACAACAGACGCGGCCTGCGCGCCAACGCCCGGGCCAGGGTCAGCATCTGCTGCTCGCCGCCGGAGAGGAGGCCGGCGCGGCGCTTCAGCAACGGCTCCAGCTCCGGGAAGTGCTCGAGCGCACGGGGAATCTCACAGCGGCCCAGACGCAGGTTCTCGGTCACGGTCAGGTCCATCAGCACCGAGCGGTCCTCGGTCACCAACGCCATGCCTTCGCGGGCGCGCTTGTGGAGCGGGGCCTTGCTCGTCCTGCCGAACAGCCGAATCTCGCCGTCGATGGCCGGCAGCACCCCGGCGAGCGTCAAGATCGTGGTCGTCTTGCCCGCGCCGTTGGGGCCGAGCAGGGCGACGATCTGGCCCTCCTCGACGGTCAGCTCGAGGTCGTGGACCACGGCATGCCCGCCGTACCCGGCCGCCAGCTTCCGGGTCTCGATCAACGCTGACATCAGACCAACCCCTCGGGTTGCGGTGAGGGGTTCGCCCGATCCGCCGAGGCGGCGCCTGACTCCCCCGCGTCCTGTTCGCCGAGGTACGCGGCGATCACCTTCGGGTCCCGCTGGATCACGGCGGGGCTGCCATGGGCGATCTGCTCGCCGAAGTCGATCACGGTCACCTCGTCGCAGACACCCATGACGAAGTTCATGTCGTGCTCCACCAGCAGGATCGCGATCCCCCAGCGGGTCGCCAACCCTCGCACCAGCGTCGCGATCTCCTTGGCCTCGACCTCGTTCAACCCGGCGACCGGCTCGTCGAGAAGCAGCACGGAGGGCTGCCGGGCAATTGCCCGGGCGACCGCGACGAGACGCCTGCGCCCGTACGACAGCTCCGCAGGGTGTCGTTCGAGGTCGTCCTCGAGCCCGAACTCATGGATCGCGGCGACCGCCGCCGGCGCGTAGGAGCGCTTGCCAGGGCGGACCAGATCTGAGACGTAGGCGACTGCGTCGCGGGACTCGGAGGCGGCCAGGAGGTTCTCCCGCACGCTCACCCCCTCAAACAGTTCCAGCTGCTGGAACGAGCGACTGATGCCGGCACGGGCCCGGCGGTAGGTGGGCCACTTCGAGATCTCGCGACCGTCGATGGTGACCGAGCCCGACGCCAACGGAACGAAGCCGGTCGCAGCGTCGATCACCGTGGTCTTCCCGGCCCCGTTGGGACCGATCAAGCCGGAGATCCGGCCCGGGGTGAGCTTGATCGAGACGCCGTCGACCGCGGTCACGCCGCCGAACCTGACGACCAGATCACGCAACTCCAGAACCGCGGGCTCGACCCGGACGATCTCGGCGCTTGGCAACCTGACCGGCACCGGGACCGGCGCGGGACGATGAAACCGGCGGCGAACCTGCTGCGGGATCCCGCTTAGCTCGGCGCCGATGCCGTTCGGGTTCTTTAGGAGAATCAGGTAGAGACCGACGCCGGCGATCACCGGCAGGTACTTCTGGACTTCGGTGCCCAGCTGTTCGAGCACCCAGGTGCCGGTGCCCCCTGGGGCGAGGGCGATGGCCGAGATAGCCGCACCGACCACATACCCGAGTCCACCGATGACGGCGTAGCCCGCCGCCAGGATCGACTGGAAGGGTTCGAAGGTCGAGTACTGGATCGTTTCGAACTGGAAGCCGAGCAGGATGCCGCCGAGGCCCGCAATCGCCGCCGAGAGGCCGAAGGCGTAGAGCTTCGCCGCGTAGACGTTGATCCCGAGTGCCGCGGCGGCCCGCTCGCTGGCCCGCACGGCGATCAGCCGGCGGCCGACCCGGCCGCGGCGCACGTTGGCCACCACCAGAGCGCAGACCATCAGGAGAACCAGGCAGAGCACCGCGTAGCGCTCCGGGTACGAGGTGCTGCCGACGTTGAGCCCGAACAGTTTCGGCTCACCGACCGGCGTGCCGTTTCCGGAGCCGATGTAACTCGTGTTGTTGAAGACGACGGCGGTCACCGCCGTGGCGAGGCCGAAGGTCATTATCGCCAGGGTGATCCCGCGGACCCGCAGCGCGGGCAAGCCGAAGAGGACGCCGATCGGAACCGTGGCGAGGACGCCGACGAGCAAGGCCGGACCGAAGCCGAAGCCCGCGCTCTGCACCAGCCGACCGGCGATCAGAGCGGCGATCCCACCGAAGCAGAGCTGGGCGAGCGAGAGCTGCGCCGTGTAACCGGTCAGGACGACGATCGAGACCAGCACGATCCCGAAGGCCAGCGCCGCGATCATCGCGCCGTTCAGTTCGGCGCTGAACACGACAAGGATCAGAAATGCGGTGACCGCGCCGAAGGGGATGACGTAGCGTGCCTGGACGACGCCGGCGCCGAGATCCGCGTAGCGCTCTGCGACTTCTCCTCTGAGCGGCAGCGAGCGGCCGCGGAAGACGAGTACCAAGACTATGGCGAGCAGAGGCAGGGCTTCCGAGGCGCCATGCACGTGGATGTACCTTCCGACCTCGGCTTGGCCGATGCCGATCAGTAATGCTCCGAGCAGCGTCAGGGGGAAGGAACGGAAGCGGCCGACGAGGGCCGCGGCGAGGGTCGCCGCGAGCAAGGTCGTCATGTTGGTGACCGAGGCGCCGGTGATCGGCACGATCAGCATCCCGGCGGCGGCGCCGAGCGCCCCGCCGAGCGCCCAGGATCCGCTCGCCAACGAGTCGGGCGACCAGCCGAGTGCTGCGGTCGAACGCTCGCTCTCGGAAACCGCCCGCAGCGCGATGCCGATCCGCGTGTAGCGGACGCCCAAGGCGAGGAAGAGCGTGAGGAGGACCGCTATCGACAGCAAGATCACGTTGCCGACGCTGATCGCGACCCCGCCGACGCGCCAGATGTCGGTTGACAGATACGGAGGCACCAGCTTGGTCGCGCCCGACCACTTCAGCGTCGCGATGCCCTCGAGGACAAGGAGGACGGCCAGAGTGGCGATGACCTTGGTGAGCTGTGCCCGCTCGCGCAGCGGCCTGATCACGGCCCAGTAGACGACGACCCCTGCGACAGCCCCGACCAGGGTGAGCACGGCGAACGAGGGCCAGGTCCCCCAGCCTTTGTCCTCGGTGAATTCGGCGAAGTAGAAACCGGCCATCACCGCGAAAGCAGCCTGGGAGAAATTGACGATTCCCGAGGCGCGGTTGATCAGCACGATGCCTTGGGCCAAGAGTGCGTAGACAGCACCGGCACCGATCCCCACAACAAGAAATTGGATGAACGTGGTCAAGTCGGCTTCCCTGGGTAGCCCGTCGATCGGCGATCCCACCGGTCGGTGGACCGGTGGGATCGCCTGTCCGGACTAGAAACCCGCTTCTTCCAGGACGGGGGGCGGTTCGGTCGTTTCGGGTTCAAAGCTCGGCCCCGCGACCGGCCCGACGTAGAGCGGACCGCCGCTCTTGATCGCCGGTGCCGACTTCAGGCCCGGTTCGCTCGGCGACCATTTGAAGAGACCCTCGATATCGACGTCCTTGGCCCGTTCAAGCGCCGCTTTCATCGATTTCGCCGTCACTTCGCCTTCGATTTCGGCGGCGACCTCGGCCAGCATGTGGATGGTCAGCCACTCGAACACGCTGTTTTCGTCGCGCAGTTCCATGCCGGTGTCCTTGACGCCCTGTTCGGCCGCCGCTTCGGACTCTTCGTCGAACGTCGCCATCGCCGGAAATTCTTCGGTGAGTTCCGCGGGCGGCAAGGTCGCGGCCATCCAGGCGGACGTCGTCACCTGACCCAGCTGTTCGGTGACTTCCGGATTGAACGCGCCGTAGGAATTGGCCCAGACCTTCGGCTGGAAGCCGATTTCGGTGCTCGCGGTGATGATCCCCAGCGCCTGCGGGGTGGCGGTGATGAACGAGACTGCTTCTGGGTTCACTTCGGAGAGTTCTCCCGCGAGGCTCCCGAAGCTCGACGCGGTGACCGCCACCGGGATCGTCTTCAGGACCTTCACACCGTTGGCTTCCGCCACTTTCGCTGCTGCTTTCGCGACTTCGTCGGCACCAGGGAATTCGGTCACCACGATGGCGATCGATCTAGCTCCGGCCTGGGCCGCCGCGTATGGGGCGCCGGCCTGTGAGGCGTAGCCGCTGCCCGTGATCGGGAAGTTGTTCGGGCTGGTGACTTCCGGCAGGCCGACCGGCATCTGCGAGGCGGCGATTCCGGCTTTTTCGATGATCGGGTAGATCACGGGCGCCAAGGCCCCAACCCCGGTGTAGGCCACCACGCCTTCGGCCACGGCCTTGCGTGCGCAGGCAGAGGCGCCGTTCGGGGTCTGCTTGCTGTTGCAGTAGACGATCTGGATCGGATGACCGTTGACACCACCTTCGGCATTGATCGCCAACGCCGCGGTTTCCGCCGCCGCCTTCGCCCCGGGCCAGCTTCCGGCCGGCGAGTTCACCGTGGTGTCGTTGAGAATCTTGATGGGGCTGCCGGTGGCTTCAGCACCGGTCGAGCTGCTTTCGGCGGCGGTGCTCGCGCTTTCGGTGGCTTCACCGCCGTCGCCGGTGCTTTGATCGCTGCTGCTACCGCCCCCGCCGCAGGCACTCAAGGCCAGAACGGCGAGGAGCAAGATCAAGGCAAAGGCAATAGCCCCGAATCGTGGGTGTTTCATTTCCTCTCCTCCATTTTTGTTTGTCCCCGTTCCCAGTTCGTCCGGCTCAGAACGCCGTGACCCCGCCGTCGACCGCGACCGCCGCCCCGGTCATGAACGACGCTTCGTCTGAGCACAGCCAGGCGACGACGCGTCCGACCTCCTCCGGCGCGGCGAAGCGGTGGATCGGGGTCAGGCTCAACAACATCTCCTTCACGTCGTCGGCGAGGTCCTCGATGAAGGGCGTGGCGATCGGCCCTGGACAGACCGCGTTGACACGCAGGCCGGCAGCGGAGTAATCGACCGCGGCGCCCTTGGTCAGGCCGATGACGCCGTGCTTGGTGGCGACGTAGGCGGCGATGCCGCCGGGGCGCGCGACCAGCCCGGAGGCCGAGGCGGTGTTGACGATCGCCCCGCCGCTCTCAAGGAGCAGCGGGATCTCGGCGCGCATGCAGAGCCAGACCCCGGTCAGGTTGATCGACAGCAGACGGTCCCAGTCGGCCCGCGACACCTCGGTCAGCGGTACGACCGGCCCCTCCACCCCGGCATTGTTGTGGGCGTAGTCGAGCCGACCGAAGCGCTCCACGGTCGCCGCGATCGCCTGCTCTACCTGTGCTTCGTCGGCGACGTCGCAGGGAATGAAGGCGGCGGAGCCACCATGCTCGGCGATCGCCGCGGCCGTCTTCTCACCGCCGTTGCGGTCGATGTCGAGACAGGCGACGGCCGCGCCGCGAGCACCGAATGCTTCGGCGCTCGCCCGCCCGATGCCGCCGGCGGCACCGGTCACGAGCGCGACCTTGCCTTCCATCGATCCGGCCGTCTCACCTTTGGGAATCTGGATCATCGGCCGAGCACCTCTCTGTCCTCGGCGACAGGCGGACCCGGGGCCGGCCCGCCCTTCATCCACCCGACCTGTCGTTCGGCGGCGCCGATCGTCATCTCCGGATGGGTGAAGATGTGGAAGCGCGGCTCGCGGATCGCCTCGACCACCAGCTCGGCAACCTCCTCGGGCGAGACGCCGAAGTCCTCCGTGGCGCGGGCGATCTCGTCATGGATTTCCACCCGCAGCTCGTCGCGGTCGGTCGGCGGGACGTCCGCGGGGCGGTTGCGCTCCGACTCGTTCATCCGCGTGCGTACGGGGCCGGGAACGAGCAAGGAGACGCCGACCCGCGAATCGGTCACGGTTCGGAGCTCGATCTCGAGGTTCGCGCTCATAGCTGCGACGGCGGACTTCGAGGCCACGTATGCGTGGAAGGTCGGAAGCCCCGAAGTGAACGCGGCGTGGGAGGCCGTGTTCACGATGTGCCCTTCCTCTTGTTCTTCGAGCAGGGGCAGGAACACTCGGCACCCGTTGAGGACGCCCCAGAAATTCACGCCCATGACCCACTCCCAGGTCTTCTGTGACATCTCGGCGAACAGAGCACCGCCCTCGACGCCGGCGTTGTTGCAGATCAGATGGACGGCACCGAACTCGGCGAGCGCCGCGTCGGCGAGCGCTTCGACCTGGTCGAGGCGCGAGACGTCGGTCGGCACTCCGATCGCCGCGGCACCGGCCGCGCGGAGGTCCGACACCGCACCGTCCAAAGCCGAAGCCTCGACGTCGGCCAGCACCAGTTTCATGCCTTCCGCCGCGAGACGTTCGGCGAGGCCGCGGCCGATGCCGCTTCCTCCACCCGTGATCACCGCGACGCGCTCATGCAGCTTTTCCATAGCAGTCGTGTCCCTCCGTAGTAGCCGCGGCGATAGTCCACCTCCGCCCTGGGCCCTCGCATCGATGAGGTCACCAGTGATCGTCGATCCGCCCCACAGCTAGTCGGGTCATGGATGCGAGGAAGGCCGTGCGCGACCAGTCTCGGCGCCAAGCACTGCAACCCGAAGGGACGAGATTGATGGAGATTCTTGAGCCGGAAGCACGGGCCGTCGAGCGCGCCACCGATGCATTCGCCGCGGCGCTGGGGGACGACGCCGTGATCACCGACCTCGAAACGCTGCGCGAGTTCCGTGACCCGTTCGCCTACAAACAGTCAGATGAATGGGATGCGTCGGCGATGGTCACGCCGACCAGCACCGAAGAGGTGCAGGCGGTGGTGCGGATCGCCAACGAGCACCGCGTGCCCCTTTGGACCTTCAGCCAGGGACGCAATAACACCTATGGCGGGGCCGCCCCGCGGGTGCGGGGTTCGATCTTGGTCAACCTTCGAAAAATGAATCGCGTGCTCGAGGTGAATGAGGAACTGGCCTACGCCGTCGTCGAACCAGGCGTTCGCTGGTTCGACCTGTTCGACGCGCTCGAGGAGGCCGGGGGGCGGCTCTGGACCTCGATCCCCGACCTCGGTTGGGGCAGCGTGATCGGCAATTCCACCGAGTACGGTCGTGGCTACACCACTTACGGTGACCACGCCGAGAACGTCTGCGGCATGGAGGTCGTCCTGCCCGACGGCAGCCTCGTGCACACCGGGATGAGCGCGATGTCCGGAAGCCGCAGCGCCCACGTCTACCGGCACGCCTTCGGGCCACAGCTGCAGGGACTCTTCTTCCAGTCGGGGCTCGGGATCGTCACCCAGATGGGCTTCTGGCTGCAACGGCGCCCCGAGGTCTACGCCTCGTGCTGGCTCAGCTTCGCCGGCCAAGATTCGCTCAAGGCCACGGTCGACCATCTGCGCGAGCTGATGCTCGACGGCACGATCACGAACTATCCCGTCCTGCTTCGCGGGATGCGGATGGACGAGGACGGCACGCCACATTTCGAGCCTGACAGCAACCGCTGGCTGGCCCGCTTCGCGCTATACGGGCGCGAGGAGATCGTCGAGTCCAACTATGCCGCCTGCGAGCGGGCGTTCGGGTCGCTCGACGGGATGGAGATGCGGCGGCGAACCTACAGCGGTACGGATCGCGACGTCTACGAAAATCATGAGGATCGGGTCATGGCCGGGGTTCCAGACATGGACCTGATCGAGCTGTTCAAGATTCCCTACGGCGAGGATACGGCGCATCTCGACTTCTCGCCGGTCGGTCCGCTGGTCGGAGAGGAAGTCGTCGAGACCGCCGACCTGGTGCGGTCGCTCTACGAGGAAACCGGCCAGCAGTACTTTTCCGGCCTGCTGATGTCTCCCCGCAGTGTGATCCACATCAGCACCACTTTCTTCGATCCGCATGACGAGGACCAGACCCGCACCACCTACGAAAACTATGCCTCGATGGTCAAGTTGATGGCAGGGCGCGGCTATCCGGTCTACCGGACCAGCCTCAGCCAGATGGACCTGGTCTCCTCACAGTTCGACCGCGACGATCACGCCTTGATGCGTCTCAACGAGAAGCTCAAGGACGCACTCGACCCCAACGGCATCCTCCAACCAGGGAAGTCCGGGATCTGGCACCGGCGCTTCCGTGGCGACGCATGATCCGGGCGATCCCAGGAATGGCTCGGCGGGGCTTTCGGACGCTTTGCCTTGTCACCCCGTGGGTTGAGCAGGCGCGAGCTGCTGGACGTCGATTTCCTGATTGCGGGGGGCGTCGAGAAAGGGGAAACGCGAGACGGTTGCGCGGACCTTTTTCTGGCGACTGCCGGGGTCGCCCCAGAGCACGGTCACCTCGCGGCCCAACTCGGCGTGGGCGACGTCGATCGAACACAGCGAGATCATCTCCCGGTAGTAGAAGCTGTAGCAGCGTCCTGAGGTGATCCCGATCAGCTCGCCGTCGTCGCCCAGAACCTGGTCAGCCCAGATCGTGTTGAATCCGTCGGTGAAGGTGAAGCGGTTGGGTTCCTCGATCGGCGCGTAGGGTTCGCCTGACTCGTACTGCGACCGATGGATGTCAAGGATGTCCTCCGGATTCCAGGCGAGCGTGACCATCTTGCGGCGTGGTTCCGCGACCTCGCGTTCCAGAGCGGCGCGGCCGACGAAATCGTGGTCGAACTTGACCATCCGACTCCATCCCAGCTCGATCGGCGTCCGGTAGTGCAGCTTGGGGTCGCGCCCGTAGCTTCCACGGAACCGCTGTTCGCGTCCGGTCGCAACCGGCAGCTTGGAAAGGTAGTCAACAAATCCGGCGTCCTCGGTCCAAGGGTAGGCGAAGTGGTAGAAGGCCTGTGGAAAGCCGTTTTCGGTGTGGTTCATCATGTACGTGCGGATGCCCAGCTTGCGCATGCCGAGCGGCTCGCCGGCGACGAAGATCGCTGCGTAGATCTCTCGTGAGTGCGACAGCTGCCCGTGGATCTCGTAAGAAAGGGTGCCGCCCATACCCATGCGCACGATTCGCACCGGGTGTCCGCCGATCGTCGCTTCGCGGAGGCGCATGAATTTGATGTCGCGAAGGCTTTCGCCGGTCGCCCGCTCGAGCGCCTCAAGTGAGTTGGGTCCGGCGATCTGGAACAAGCAGGTCTGGGCGGTGATGTCCTCGACGACCACGTCGTAGCCGCCTTTCTCGATTGCATAGGTGAGCCAGGGGGCCAACCAGTAGGTGATGAACTCCTCCTCGCCGGTGCGTAGAAGGACCCCGTCGGCGATCACCTGGCCGTCCTCGTTGCACATGATCGCGTGCTTGCCCGAGCTGACCTCGAAGTTCGAAAAACCGTTCACACAAAGGTCGGCGAGGCATTTCAGTGCGTCTTTGCCGGTGACCTTGACCGTCGGTGAGGGATTGAGGCCGCCGTGCAGGTAACAGGTGTGCTTCCAGGACAGCTGCTCGTCCCGCCACCCGGTGTACTCCCACGGCACCAGGAACGGATAGCCGCCGTGCGCCCACTCGTAGTGGTCGACGATCGGGTCGTAGGGGACGTACGGCGAGTGGGCGAATTTCTCCTTGCCCTCCCCACCGAGGAATTGCGCTTGGAGGTAGGCTGCCTCAACGTGTTGATCTGACATGCTCGCGATCCTCGACCCGACCTGTGCCGATCGCATCAATGAGCCCACTGGTTCCCGACTCTCCGCTCCCCATGGACGATGGACCCGGCTGGCCGACGCCGCTGGTCGGTCGCGACGATGAGCTGGCCCGACTCGTAGGGGCGGTCAGCCGGCTGTGGTCCTCTGGCAGCGGCCTGGTCATCATCGGTGCGGCCGGCTCCGGCAAGACCGCCTTGCTCGAAGATTTCAGGAGAAGGTCCGGCGGAGTTCGGGTGTTGAACGGCAGTCGACCCCAAGCAGCAGCAGCCCCCTACGCGGTTCTGCGGGAGACGCTCGGGCCCGGCGCGCCGCGGCTCTCCGGCACGACGGACGCGTTCACGGCGTCGCTTGCGCTGCTCGACCACCTGGTTGCCTCCGCCCGCGAGACCGGCGGCCTCGTCCTCGTCTTCGACGACGCCGATCAACTCGATCGGCCTTCGCTGGAGGCCCTGCTGTTCGCCGCCCGCCGTATCGAGAACGAGCCCATCGCCATCGTCCTTGCGGCCCGCGAGGGGCGTGGGCACGACCTCGGTACGGTCGGCCTCGAGACTCTCCGCCTCGGCGGCCTCGACCGCGACGCATCCCGTGCGTTGCTTCGCGAGAGTGCCAGACGCCCGGTCGCCAGGGATGCGGCGGCGGTCATCCTGGCGGTAGCCCGCGGAAATCCGCGAGCGCTGCTTGAGATCCCGGCGGCTCTCAGCGACGAGGAGCTCGCCGGGATGAGAGCGCTGCCCGACCCGCTCCCTCCTGGTGATGGTGCCAGAGCCGATTGGGGCGATCGGATAGTCCGACTCGAGCCCGAGGGTCGTGCTCAGTTGCTGCTCGCGGCCGCCGATGGCAGCGGCAGAGTCGATGTCCTTGCCGCCGGCGGGAACCTCAGTCCGACCGACCTGACCGTCGCCGAGCAGATGGGCTTGATCACGATCGACGGCGACGCGATCGAGTTCGCTCATCCGCTGATCCGCTCCTGCGTGTACCACCTCGCCGCCCCGGCCGCGCGCCGGCGGGCACATCAGACCTTGGCCGACCGGTACGAGGGGACCCCCGACGTGGACCGGTGGGCCCACCACCTCGCCGCCGCGACGATCGAACCGGACGAGGAGGTCGCCGCCGCACTCGAAGCCGGCGCGGCGGTCGCTGCGCGCCGCGACGGGCCAACGGCCGTGACGTCGATGATGGAACGGGCGGCGGAGCTCTCACCCGAGAGCCCCGCAAGAGGCAAACGGCTCGTCGCTGCCGCACGAGCGAGCTCGGAAGCCGGCCTCGGGCGCACCGAGTCGCTGCTGGCCCGTGCGGGCCCGCTGATCACGGATTCGGAAACGCGGGCCGAGGCGGCTTTGGTCGCGGCAGCAGTCGCACTCGGCGCCGGGCGACCGGGTGATGCCTTCGAGGTGCTGATAGCCGGGGCCGAGGCGGCGGTCGAACGCGACCCGACGCTGGCTGTCGATCTGACCGCCCGCAGTTCCGGCATCGCCTGGTGGTCCGGGCGCCGCGACTGGTCGGACCGTTCGGCCGGCCTTGCCCGGCGGACCACCGCCGACGGGAGTCCTTACGCCGACTTCGTCGGCAGGGCCGCGACCGTCGGCAGCGAGGTCCTCGCCGGTCGCTTGGACGGAATCGGTGCGTTGCTCCCCTGTCTACACGCCGCGCACCCACCCTTCACCAGGCCGCGCGAGCTGCTCTTCGCCAGCGAGGTCGCCGGACTATGCGGTGACGAGATCGGCCTGCGGCTTCAGGCCACGGCGCTGCGCCTGCTGCGCCAAGAGGGGGACCGTTCGGCACTCCCCTTCGCACTTGAGCTCTTCGCCTTCGTCAACGTCTGGCAGGGGAGACTGAGGACGGCGCGGGAGGCCGCGCGGGAGGGCCTCGAGGTGGCCGAGGCGCTGGGCGAGGAGCAACGCGGGCCGTTTCAGATGACCTTGCTCGCCCACCTCGCCGCCCTGGCAGGAGATGCAGATCGCTGTCGCGAGCATGCCGAGCGGGTGATCGCGAACTCCCCCGACGGGCGCGCGGAGAGCGCCATGTGGGCGTTGGGCCGGCTGGAGCTGTCGCTCGATCGGCCGGCCGCTGCAGTCGAGCAGCTTGCCGCGATCACCGGGCCGCTGTCCCCCCACCGGCTCGTCGCCCTGTTCGCAGCGCCGGACCTGATCGAGGCGTGTGCCGAATGTGACCGACACGATCTGGCGTTACCGGCGCTCGCGCAGTTCGAACGCTGGAGCGCCGCCGGATCGCCGTGGGCGGGCGCCGTGGTGCCGCGTCTCCGCGGCGCACTCGCCGAGGGTGAGGAGGCGGAGCGCGATCTTCGTGCGGCGCTCGCCGTCGAGGGCTCGGAGGAACGGCAGTTCGACCTCGGCCGAGCCAACCTCCTGCTCGGCCGGCTCTTGCGACGCGGGCGCCGCAGGCTCGAGGCGCGGGAGCCACTCCGCCTCGCGATCGCCGCCTTCGAGGGACTCGGGCTGGAGGCATGGTCGCAGCGAGCCCAAAGCGAACTCCGGGCCAGCGGTGGTGAGGCGGCGACACCGGACCGCGTGGACCTCGACGTGCTGACGGCGCAGGAGCTGGAGATCGCCCGCATGGTGAGCCGGGGCGGAAGCAACCGCGAGGTGGCGGCGAGCCTCACGCTGAGCCCGCGCACGATCGAGTATCACCTCTCGAAGATCTACGTGAAACTCGGGATCAGCTCGCGCGGCGAGCTGGCGAATGTGCTCCCGGTCGAGACCGACCGGCCGCTCAGATAGCGGCGGCGATCGCCATGTCCGAGAGGCGTTCGAAGCGACGCAAGTTGTCGGCCTCGCCGAGGACGCCGGAGGTGAGGCAGACGAAGGTGAGGTCGCGCTCAGGTTCGATCCAGAACTGCGAAGAGCCGGCCCCGTAGTTGCCGAACGTCCGCGGCGAGGCGGTGCTGCCGAAGAACGTCTGGTAGAGGCCCTGTCCACGGAGCATGAAGCCGAGGCCGATGTTCGCGACCCAGGGATCCCAGTCCATCTCGGCGACCAGCTTTGCGTAGCGGTCGTTCAGGAGCGCGCCGGTCTGGTTCGTCGTCGCCATGTCGAGCACCGCCGGCGAGAGGATCCGGACACCGTCGAGCTCACCACCACGACGCAGCATCTCGGCGAATCTGAACATGTCACCGGTGGTCGAGAGACAGCCCACCCACGGCAGTTCCGCGCCCTCGCTCGCGGCGGCGGCCGTATCCTCGATGTCTTTCGGGGTGAAGAAGCCGCCAGGCCGGAACTTGGCGACCACCGGCACGAGGCGATCGGCCAGTCCGCTCGGGGCGCCGAGGAAAGTATCGGACATCTTGAGCGGGTCGAGTAGCTCCTCCTGCAGCATCGCCTTGAAGCTTCTTCCCGCCCCGAGGGTGCGGCGAGCGATCTCGCCGAGCAAGGCGTGACAGAGGCAAGGGGAGTAGTTGACCTTCTCCCCCGGGACGCCGACCAGATCCATCTCACAGATCGCCTCGATCGTGCGTCCGAGGTCCTTGACCTGGTCATAGGGCAGCGGCCACGGAGTTGGCGAAGTCGCGGCGCGGTGGGTCATCAGATGGGCTACGTTGACGCGGCCCTTGAGGCCGGTGCGGAAGCGATCGCGACCGGCGAATTCGGGGATCACGTCGACGACCTTGGTGATCGGGGAAAGCAGGCCCCGGTCGATCGCCGCCAGGACGAGCACGTTGGTGAAGGCCTTGGTGGTCGAGAAGATCCAGAACAGATCATCGGGTCGCAACGCCCGAGCGGCGGACCGATCGGCAAAGCCGATCGCCTCATGGATGCCTACCTCACCGTGCCGCGCGACGAGGACGACCGCGCCGTCGTAAAGATCAGACTCGACTTCGCCCTCGATCGAGACGCGCAATCGCTGGATGGCGGCCGGGGACAGACTCATCGGCACCCATGCTCGTGACCGCCGCGGCAGCTCGCATCGGTAGAGCTACTAGTCGCGGTCCTCAAGCGCGGCCGCAAGCTCCGCGCGAGAACCGATCTCTAGCTTCGCGTAGATCTTGTGAAGGTGGTACTCAACGGTCTTGCGACTGATGAACAGCCGCCCGGCGACTTCCTGGTTGCTCGCTCCATCGGTGACCAGTTGGGCGATCTGACTCTCGCGGGGCGTCAGTTGATCCATGGTCCAGGGGACGCGCCGGCGGGCGGTCTCGCCGCTGGCGTCGAGCTCCTCCTCCGCCCGTTCGGCCCAAGGGTGCGCCCCGACCAGTTCGAAGAGGCGGAGCGCGGACCGCAATTCTTCCCGCGCCTGGACGCGGCGGCGCGTCCGTCGCAGGTGCTCGCCGTAGACGAGCCGAGTCCGACCCTCCTCGAAGCGACGATCGGTGTCGACCAGAGCCGCCAACGAGGTCTCGAACTCGCGGTCTGCCTCGGCTTCCTCGGCGATGAGACCCCGTAGCCGCGGCGCGACCGCGCCGGCCCAGGTCGCGCCCATCCTGCCCCATAGCTCAAAGCGCTGGAGTGCCGCGATGCAGGACTCGTCGAAGCGGCCACATCGGGCTGCCGCCTCGACCAGGTCCGGCGTCGCGAAGAGGGCGACCATCGGATGCGAATGTTCGGAGCGCGGGTCGCCGAGCGTCGTCAGGTGCGCGAGAGCGGCCTCCGGCCGACCGCAACCCAACTCGAGCCTACCCAGCGCCCAAAGTGCCGAGGAGGGCATCGAGGCGTCCGGCTCGCCATGCCCGGCCTGCAACGCTTCCGCCACGACGCGCTCGCACTCCTCTACGTCGCCCCGCAGTGCCGTGATGTGCGCGCGCATCGAGAGCTGGAAGGCGCCGCTGCGTTCCTCCCCGGTCGCACGGGCAAGATCGAGGCCCTCGGCGGCGCTTGCGCGAGCCGCCCCAAGCTCGCCGTACCAGGCGTGCACGGAGGCCAGGAGCTGCAGCGCGAAGGGGAGTTCCGACAACTCGCCGACGGCGCGCAACGACGCCACAGCCCGCAGGTGATGGTGTCGGGCCGCCACATCGTCACCGAGCAACAGAGCGCCCTCTCCCGCCAACATCTGCAGCCGCGGATCGTCGAGGCCATCGGCAGTTGCCATCGCCCGACGGAGTGCCCTCCCCGCCGCTTCGAATTCCCCGGCGAGCGCGTGGCCACCGCCCTGCAGCAGTGCCACCAGGAAGTCGGCCTCGTCGCCGCGCCCGGGCGCTGAGGACGTGGCGATCTCGGCAACCTCCATAGCCCAGTCGGGGCGGCCCGACCACCACGCCACCTCGGCGGCGCTCGAGAGGGACTGGAGCGCCAGGCCTCCCTCCCGGTCCGCCAGCCTCGCGGCTTCGGCGAGCAGCGCGAAGGCGTCGGCGGGAGCGCCACGGGCAAACGTGAACCGCCCCTCCACCAGGCAGGCCCGGGCCCGGGTCGTCGGGTCGGCGTCTAGGCCGCGCGCCGAACGGATAAGACCTGGGACCAGGTCCGACCGACCGGCCGTCCAATAGGCCTCCGCGGCGGAGACCAGTCGCCGGGCCCGCGGCTCCGGGTCGGGGCTGAGATCCGCGGACCGTTCGAGCGCCGCGGCGCCTGCCGCGTGCCCTCCGCGGCGGCGAGCGTCCGCGGCGACCGCCTCGAGGTCGGCCGCCACGGCCTCGTCAGGCCCGGTTGCGGCGGCCGCCCGATGCCAGACGCGGTGCTCGGTTCGACGCTCGCCTTGGGCCACCGCCGCGAGTTGGAGATGGGCACTCCGGCGGTCCTCGGACAGGGAGTCGTAGTAGACCGCCGCGCGAGCGACCGGATGACGGAACTTGGTCCGGCCTTCTTCGACCGTGAGTAGGCCGGTCGCAACGAGAGCGTCGAGTCGGCCGAGTTGCCCGGCGCCCGCCGCTGCTTCCAGCGTCCTCACCTCCCCGGTCGTGTCAGCCGCCGCCAGGAGGAGCAACCGCCGCGCGTCGTCGTCGAGGTCGTCCAAGCGGGCAAGGAACGCTGCTCGCAGCCGCTCCGGCCGATCCGGAAGGTCGGGAATCGGCTCGACCCCGGCCCGCTGGCCCGCTGACAGGGACCTGGGCAACTCGATGATCGCCAGTGGGTTCCCTGCCGACCAGGCCAGAATCTTGTCGGCGACGGGGTCGGGCAGGCTCCCCTCCTCCGAACGGAACAGCAATTCCTGCGATGCCGCCGGATCGAGAGGATCGATGTCAAGGTGATCCAAGTCTTCGAATACGGTCGGCTCTTCCGCGGACCGGGTAGCGAGCAGAAGGGCGATCGGCCTGTCGTCGAGATGACGGGCGAGGAAGGCGAGGATGTCGATCGACTCAGGGTCGAACCAGTGGACGTCATCCGCCAGCAGGAGGAAGCCCTGACCCTCGCCGACCGGGCTGCTCAACAGCTCGAGCGCCTCGGCGGCGACCGCGAAACGATCGGGTATACCGGTCCCCGCGAACCCGAACGCCGCCCGCAGAGCGGCGTCGTGCGGACGGTCGCCGTCGGCGGTCCGCTCCAGCAGTCCCGCCAGCAGCTGGTGCAACGCCGCGTAGGCCATGGTCGACTCCCAGGCGGTCCCCGTCGCCGAGAGTATCTGCAGGTCCGCGCGTCGCCCGACCGCCCGCATCAGGGCGGACTTGCCGATACCGGCGTCTCCCGTCAAGACCATGGCCCCGCCATGTGAGGTAGCCGCACCACGGACCAGCTGCTCTAACCGCGCAAGCTCGGCCGCCCGCCCGTGCAGCGGCTCATGTCGATGTGTGGCCGCCGCGATATCCGCAGTCGCGATCACCACTCGGGGCACTTCTCCTCCATCCCTCGCAAGAGGGTAGCGACACCCGACCATCCGGGGAACCGGTGCCATCACCGATGCGAGCCGATGGCCATGCATCCAACATCGGCGCCATGGAGAGATGTGAGGTAGTCGTGGTCGGCGCCGGGCCCACGGGTGCCCTGACGGCACTCGGCCTGGCTCAACGTGGTCGCGACGTGGTCCTGCTCGAGGCAGAGTCGGAGGTGCCCGATTCACCCCGCGCGCTCGCCTACTTTTGGCACCTCCTCGAGGGTCTCGACCGACTCGGCATCCTCGACGACATGGAGGCTCGCGGCTTCCGCAATTCGAAGTTCCTCAATCGCGTGCTCGAGACGGGCGTCGAGGCGGAGGTCTCGCTGGCGCCGGTCGCGGCGATCTCGCCTTATACCTACAACGTCCACCTCGGCCAACACGAGGTGGTGAAGATCGCACTCGAGCACCTCGCGAGACAGGGTTCCGCCAAAGTTCTGTTTGGCGCGCGCGCCGCAGAGCTCGAGGAGCACGGCGACCGCGTCCGAGTGCTCGCCGAGACCGACGACGGTCCGCTCGAACTCGAGGCGCAATGGGTCCTGGGGACCGATGGCGCGCGAAGTACCGTCCGCCACAGCGTCGGCACGGGCTTCGACGGGATGACCTGGGGGGATCGTTTCGTCGCCACCGACATCCGCTACCCGTTCGACGAACGCGGCGGGCTCGGCAATGCCAACATGCTCCTCGACCCCGCAAACGGTTGTGTGATCGCCCGGATCGACGAGACCGGCCTCTATCGATGGACGTGGAGCGAGGACGCGGCTCTCCCAGAGGCCACGGTGCCCGAGCGGCTCCCAGGGCGATTGGCGGCTCTCGGTTTCGGTGCAGACGACTACGAGGTGGTGCGCTTCACCCCCTACCGCATGCATCAGCGCTCGGTCGGTCAGATGCGCGCCGGCCACATCATCCTGCTCGGCGACGCCGCCCACGCGACGAACCCGACCGGGGGACTCGGCCTCACCTGCGGGATCTATGACGCACTGGCCTTGGTGGAGCCGCTCACCGCGGTCCTCGCCGGCGAAGAGAGCGACGCCGCGCTCGACGTCTGGGCCGATGCCCGTCTCATGGTCTTCAACGAACTCGCCTCGCCGATGGCGACGGGGATGAAGCGGATGGTGTACGACGAGCCGGACCTCGCCAAACGCGAAGCGATGGTCCGGGGGGCGCCTGGAGATTCCGGCCCGGACGAGGCGCTCGAGAAATTCCGCAAAGCGATGTCCTTGGGAACCGGTCTGCCCCGCCACCACCGAGATCTCTGACCACAGGGCAACCGGAGGGACCATGAAGATCATCAAGAATGGAAGGGCCGGTACACCTTCGGTCCTTAGGGACGACACCTTCACCGGCAGCGTCTGGGGCGACGCGGTCCTGCCCGAGCAAGACGATGTCCTGATCAACAACGTAACCTTCGAGCCGGGCGGTCGAACTTACTGGCACACGCACCGAGGCGGTCAGATCTTGATCGTCACGGTGGGCTCCGGCCGATGCTTCGACCGCGACGGGGAGGGGGGTGCGATCGCAGCAGGCGACGTCGTCTTCATCCCACCCGGGGTCGAGCACTGGCACGGAGCGGCTCCCGACTCCTTGATGACCCACATGGCAATCACGCTGCGGGGCCACGACTGGTTGGAGGAGGTCACCGATGATGTGTACGGATCCTGAGCTGTCATGGGCCGGCTCCCGGCAGCACCAGTAGACATTCCAGCCGATACCACGCCGCTGAATCGTCTCGGGCAAGTTCACGGTCAGGCACCCGACGGGGTACCGACCGTCCGGTTGATCTGAGCGAGTGCCGCACACGTAGTTACTAACATCGAATCTCCCTCGAGCTTCGTCAACCCGCATGAGTGCACTCTCGCTAAGACGCCGATTCGACCGTAACCGAGGAACCGCCGCGGTATGGCTGATCGTCGGACTCGGGCTACTGGTGGCGCTCCACCACGGCGAGCCAATGGCGATGGGGCACGGACACGAGGCAGGTATGTCGTCCGAGGCCGGCGTCGCGATGATCTGCCTCGGTGTCCTCGCGGTGGGCCTCGCCCTCGCCGCGCGGGTGGGCACGATCACCGACCGTCGCCACCTCTCGCATGTGCGGGCGCCCCTGATCTTCACCAGGCGGTTTCAAGCCGCCCCCGCGCCTCGTTCGCGGGCTGGCCCTGAGCTCTCGCAGGTCTTCCGGCTCTGATTCTCGGCACCACTCGGACGAGGTCCGAGTGGCCTACGCACGTGTTGGTCCAGACCCTGAGAAACGGAGACTTCAGTGAAGACTCTTCTACAAACACGCAGACCGAAGATTCTGCTCGCCGCGCTGTCGCTGCTCGCGATCAGCCTGGTCGTCGCCGCATGTGGCGGCGGGGGCACCGATTCTTCGACCGACTCTGGCGGCTCGGCCGCGAGTACGGTCGATCAGGCGTTCGTCGCCGAGATGATCCCGCACCATGAACTCGCCGTGGAAATGGCCGAAGTGGCGCAGGACCAAGGTGAACACCCCGAGGTGACCGAGCTCGCCGACGACATCGTCGAGAGCCAAAAAGCCGAGATCGAAGAAATGAAGCCGATCGCCGACGAACTTGGCGAGGGCGAAAGTGAAGAGATGGAGATGGAAGGCCACACCATGGAAGGCATGTCCGGATCCGGAAGCATGGAAGAAGGCGGCTCGAGCATGGGCCAGGACGCGAAAGTGCTCGGCCTGTCCATGGACGAGATGGGCATGTCGATGAGCGCCGTCAGTCTCAACGACGTCAGGCCGTTCGACCGCGCCTTCATCGACATGATGACTCCGCACCATGAAGGAGCCATCGCGATGGCCGAAGCCGAGGTGGCCAAAGGAGAAAATAGTCAGCTCAAGCACCTCGCCAAGCGCATCGTCGCCGCCCAGCAACGAGAGGTTCGCGAGATGAACGAATGGCGCGAACAGTGGTACGGCGGGCCGGTTCCGCCCGGTGGAATGAGCGAAGGCTAGCCTCGACGCTGGTGACCGGCTCGCCAGGAGGGCGAGCCGGTCACCGTCTCGCTCTCTCTTTGCCCGCCCATGGAGGCGCTTCCACCAGGCAGAGGTTCCGAATTGCGCCCGTTCGGGTGCGGTCGATTTCGACATCATGCGCCGTCAGCGGCGGCCGTCGCCTTCTGCGTCATCCCCGACTCGATCGCCTGCACCAGCGCGAGCCTTCCCGCCGGTCCGAGAGCGGCGTTAGCGTGAACCTTCATCCGGGTCCTCCTTGCTCAGGGCGTCAAGAACCTCGAGCTTCTTGGAGGGCCCGGATGTCGTTCAGACGTTCACAACACGTCGCGGAATCCCGTGCGAAAGACCTCGTTAGGCCCATTTCGAAAAGCACATGGCCCGGATTGGGCGCTACTGGCCGTGCGACCGAGGCCGACCCCTTCCGATGCCCCCGCCTCGTTCCATTAAGACCCGCAATGACATCGGTTCCTATCCGTGCATATCGGAAGGTAGATCCAGTTTGGACCGTCGCCGGCCGATATTGGGCACTCAGGGCCGCGAGTGCCCGAATCGCTTCATATCGGTGCATATCGGGACACACAGCCGGGCCAGGTCCTTAATCGGAACGCGCCGCTACACCGCTCTGCAATGCGGTTTTGGGGGCTGCTCACCTCAACGTCGCCTTGCAGGGCGCTCCGGTTTTAACCACCCCCCTGATTCGCACCACTTTTGGGAGCTAGTGCCCAAAATCCGACCGAAGCCAGTGGACGCGTTACTTCCTCAGTTTCGAACTGCTTTCGAAATCGACCGGGCCGCGACAACGCTCGAGGTCGATGAAGCGAAAAGGATTAAGAACCTGACGTTGGCTTATGTGTTAGGTTTTCCGCGGGCGAGGAAAAAGGTCGGCAGGGCAGGACGCTCTGAGATCCCGCGTGACCGAGATAGCGCATTTTGATCCAAGGATGGCGAGTTTGGCGTACGAGTCAGTATCCCTGAGGCGCGGTCCAGTCACCGAAATCCGCTTCCACAGTGACGGTGGCTCCATGTGTTGGTCCCCACTGCCGCATCGGGAGGCCGGCGATGTCTTCGCCGAGGTGGCTGGTGACCCCGAGACCAAGGTAGTTATCGTCACCGGCACGGCTGATGCGTTCTGTGCGGAGGTCGACGCTGAGAGCTTTGCCGGAATCCCCTGGGACCGCATCTGGTGGGAGGGCAAGCGATTGATCAACAATCTGTTGAGCATCGACGTGCCGGTAATTGGCGCTCTCAACGGACCCGCCTTCGTTCACGCCGAGATCCCGCTGCTGGCGGATGTCGTGATTGCCGCAGAGACTGCGGCCATTGCTGACAAGGCGCATATGCTGCTCGGGACTCCACCGGGTGACGGCGTCCACCTCATCTGGCCCTACCTGCTTGGACCCCGACGGGCCAAGTATTTCCTCCTCTTCGGTCAGGAGCTGTCGGCCAACGAAGCGCTCGAACTTGGAGTGGTCAACGAGGTTCTGCCTGCCGCTGAGGTGCATTCCCGAGCCTGGCAGCTGGCCGAACAGTTGGCGGAGAAACCGCTGCCATTCCTCCGCTACCTTCGCGAAATTCTCAACATGCAGGAGCGCCCGCGACTCACCGACGGACTCAGCCACGGCCTGGGCCTAGAGGGCATGGCCCTATTGAGCGCGATGCCGGGCGAGCCTGATTAGCACCTCACTCTGTGAGATCGAGCGAGGGTCGGCGACGATGCGCGTCTTGATCCCGCTCCGTTGAGCTCGCGTGGACGGGGTTCGACGAAGTCGCCAGGACCGCCCCTTGGTGGGCATGGCCACCGCGACCTCCAAGACCACCCGCCTCAGGTGTCGAGGCGCACGACCAACCGCCGGCCCTTATATCCCGGACCCTCCGAAGCATGAGCTGAAGAGCGACTTCCGCCGAGGCGGTCGACCTCGGACGTTGTCACGCCTCGCTTGCATGCCGCGAGTAGAGCGGGACGGGCCACTTCGCCGACAGGCCGCCGTCCACGACAATCTCCTGTCCCGCCACGTACTCCGAGAGCGGCGAGGCGAAGAAGGCGACGGCGTTGGCGATATCGGCGGTGCAGCCAAGGCGTTGGGCGGGGATGCCCTCCGCTAAAGAATCCAGCCCACCGGCCAATTGGCCCGCGGTGACGTCAGTGACGATGATCCCAGGGTTGACGACGTTCATCCGGATGCCGAAGCGACCATACTCCGCCGAGACACTGCGTGCCAGCTGGTTCAACCCCGCCTTGGCAGCTCCATAGGCAGAATGATTCGGCGATCCGGCCAGACCGCTTATGGATCCAATGCTGACTATCGACCCGCCGTTCCCGCTCTCCTTCATGTAACGGAGCACATCGCGTAGCAGATACAGGACGTACCGCAGGTTCAACTCCAACACCAGGTCGATAGTCTCGATCGTGGTCTCGTCGGTGGGTACGAACGGCGCGAACGCGCTATGCCCCCCCACCACTGTTACCAGGACGTCAAGCGCGTCGTGCACTTCGACGAACTCGCTCACGAGGCGCGCCCCGGTAGCACTGTCCCGAACGTCCGCGACGTGGACGGTCGCCCGACACCCGAGTGCCTCGATCTCCGAGGCCACAGACCGAGCGCGATCAGCGACGATATCGACTACACCAATATCGGCTCCCGCCTCGGCCAAGGTCAATGCGCACTCCCGTCCTATGCCTTGCCCCGCACCGACAACCAGGGCTGCCCTTCCCTTTAGTGAAAGCATCGTCTTCAACACCTTTCATCTACCTCGCCCGGACGGAGGCCCACATCACCAATCCGGACCAAAGGGCCCCTCGGTGACGGAAGTCCACACGCACCGAGGGGCTCGTAGTTGATGATCAGCCGCGAAGCGATACGACCCTTATTGTTCCACAGGCGGGAACTGATCGGCGTTGAGTTTCGTGTAAATTGGGGGCCAAGGCTCGACACCGGCCTTGACGATTTCGCCGCCTTCACCGGGATCAATCACCCTTGGGACAGGCTTACCTTCCACGGCGTCGATAATGCTCTGCGTCGCCGCCATACCCATCCATTCATTGTTCACGTAATTGTCGACAGAGACTTCACCTGACTTGACCAGTTCCATCATATGCTTGCCCCCGCCGTCGTTGCTACATAGCTTGACGTCGACCCCGGGCTCCATGCCGGCCGACTTGAGCGCCTGGATCGCACCTTCGGTCAGGGTGGTGAACTGAGTAGCGATCACCTTGACGTGAGGGTGGGCCAGAAGTCCGGCCGACGTTTTTTCGGCAGCTTCGGAGGTAGCGTAGTTGGTTGGATAGTCTGCAGCGACCTTCATCTGGGTAGCCTCGTATGCCTTACTCATCAGCGTGCTGGCTGCTACGCCGGATGCACCATTGATCAGCAGCATTTCGCCACCGCCGGTTTCCTTTTCGCAAGCTTGGGCCAATTCCTGCATGCTTTCCGTCGTCGTCACCACGGCGACGGTGTCGAGGGTTCCGGGCTGCCAGAGCCCTTCGCCCGTGCTAGGTTCGAATTCTCGGCCGCAGATCGGCAGATTCATCACACTTACTATTATTCCCTTTTCGGGTGCCGTCTTGGACAAGACTTCGCAGTCTTGGTCGCCCCCGAGCGGTAACGTGACGATCGCATTGGCCTTACCGCCGTCGACGGTCGTCTGGTAAAGCGAGAACTGCCGGTTCAGGTCAAGTTCGCCATCTAGGGTTTCGACCGGGATGCCGTATTTGGCCGCGACCTTTTCGATCCCTCTTTTCTGCGCATTACTAGACCCGGTCTCCAGACCCGAGGAGACAAAGGCGATCTTCAGGTTTTCCATGGTGACCGGAATCGACTTACCATTACCGACGTCAACTCCGGCACTCGCGCCACTCCCCGACGAACTCGTTTCCTGCGTCGAAGTCGGAGTCGATGACGAACTCGACCCCGATCCGCCACAGGCAGTCAGCGCCAAACCACTGACAAGCAGGCATACCAGACATATGAAACTCCTCGACTTGCGGACGGTTTGCATCAGTACACACTCTCCTCAATCAGGCGCTGGAACTTCAGCGCTGGTTTTGACACTACGATCGCTTCCCAGGCGATCCGTGATCATCGTTGGTGTAATCGAGTTGTTGGCTTCAAGGTGGCCTACGGAACCGTGGACATCGATGAGAGATCAGATGGCACGCGGCATGCCGACGAACTGCTGGGCGTCATACCCGAGCTCTCGCGACGCGTCGATCGCCGTCGCGCCGATCAACTCACCAAGGTCCCGGCGAGCGTCGGCGTCGCCGAGGCGCGCCATCGGGCCCGAGATGCTGAGCGCACCGACGACTTCGCTGCTCGCATCGAGGATCGCGGCGGCTATGCACCCGACAGCTGGTTCGAATTCTTCGATATCAACCGCATAACCTCGTTCGCGCACCTCGCGTAGCGCCGCGAGCAGTGCTTTCTTGTCGGTGATCGTTCCTGCGGTAAATCGCCGCAGTCGTCCGTTGCCCAGGAGAGCGAGGACCTCGCTTGGCGCCATCCACGCCATCATCGCCTTGCCTGCTGCAGTCGCGTGGGCGGCTACGCGGCGGCCGGGTACGGCAAACATCCGAACGGCCCCGGCCCCTGGCAGCTGCTCGACGTAGACGATCTCGGAGCCGTCGAGGACGACGAGATTCGTCGTCTCGCGGCAGACGCGCTGGATGCGGCGCATGAAGGGTCGGCTCACCGCCCGTAGGTGGGAGTCGCGCCGCTCGACCATGCGCGCCAGGTAGAGCAGCCGGTAGCCGAGCATGTACGTCCCGGCGTCGGGATTGCGTTGGACATACCCCCGCTCGAGCAGGGTGCTGAGCTGGCGGTGGACAGTGCTGGGTCGTTGATTGGTCCGACGAGCGAGCTCCGAGACGCCAAGCTCGTGCTCGCCGGAGAGTGCCTCCATCAACTTCAGGGTGCGGGTGACGGAGCCGATGGTTTCCGAATCGCTCAACGCGTGCGTTCCAGATCTTCGTAGGCACCGAGGGTCAGGAACTCGGGAGGTGGCTCACTGAGAGCCGCGGCTTCGAAATGCAGTCTCGACTCTTGGGGGAATGACTGGACCCAGATCTCCCGGCCGACCTGCTCCTCGATTCTCGCCATCTCTTGGTCGAGGATCTCGCACACGAGTGCCCGGGTGACCGTACGGCCATCGACGAGCTTGGCCGAATGGTGAATCCATTGCCAGATCTGCATCCGGCAGATCTCGGCGGTGGCGGCGTCCTCCATCAGGTTGTTGATCGCAGCGGCTCCACGGCCCTGCAACCAGTAGGAGATGTACTGAAATCCGACGCTGACGTTGTTGCGTAGGCCGTCCTCGGTGATCGTCCCGCCGGTGGCGACGACGTCGAGTAAGCGCCCCGCATCAGGCTTCACGTCATCTCGCTGCCTTGAAATCTGATTCGACCTCTCTCCCAGCACTCGGTCGAACTCCGCGGCCGCAACCTCCACCGTGTCCGGATGGGCGACCCAGGTGCCATCGAATCCATCCTCGGCCTCACGGCGCTTGTCGGCTTGCACCCCTCGCATAGCCCGTTCATTCGCGTCCGAGTTGGTTCGAGACGGGATCAATGCGGACATGCCACCCATCGCGAAGGTGCCACGTTGGTGACAGACCTTTACCAATGCCTCGGTGTAGGCGCGCATGAACGGAACCTTCATCGTCACCTGGCCGCGCTCTGGCAGCAGGAACTCGGGACGCTCACGAAACGACTTGATGACAGAGAAGATGTAGTCCCATCGCCCCGCGTTGAGCCCGTACATGTGGTCGCGCAGCTCCCAGAGGATCTCCTGCATCTGGAATGCAGCTGGGTAGGTCTCGATCAACACGGTCGCCCGGATGTTTCCCCTCGCCATACGCAGTGCGTCCTCGCAGAAGGTGAAGATCTCGTCCCACAAGCGAGCCTCGAGATGGTGCTCGAGCTTCGGCAGATACACGTAGCATCCCTTCCCGCTCTGCGCCAGCTCGCGCCCACAGTGAAACACGAACAGACCGAAGTCGACCAAGGCGCCGGACATCGGTCTTCCATCGATGAGTAGATGACGCTCGGGGAGGTGGAGGCCGCGCGGGCGCATCAAGAGCGTGGCCGGCTCGGGTCCCAGCTCGTAGCGCCGCCCGTCGGCGCTCGTGAAGGCGATGTCAGCAAAGACAGCGTCGCGAACATTGCGCTGACCTGCCAGAAGGTTCGACCACGTTGGCGAGGTGGCGTCCTCGAAGTCGACCATGAATCCCCGCGCACCGGAATTGAGAGCGTTGATCATCGTCTTGCGGTCGCAAGGGCCGGTGATCTCGACCCGACGATCGAGGTAGTCGGCCCGGGGCTGCCCGACGGACCACTCTCCCTCGCGAATCTCCCGGGTCTCCGCCAAGAACTCCAGCATCGCCCCTGATGCGAGCTCGCTTCGCCGCTGCATCCTGGCCGCCAAGAGCTCGAGTCGCCGAGGCTCGAACCGACCATCTAGCTCCTTCAGGAATGCGAGCGCATCAGGGGAGAGGACGTCCTCGAAGGCCTCGGACTCGTGCACGGGTGGCTCGACCTCAACGTGCCGTGCGTCGCGTGCGCGTTTTGCATCGATATCCATTGATCATCCTAAATTCATTGACGCCTATCCTGGGCGCGCTGTCGATGGGCGGCGGCTGACGGCGGCGTGATCGTACATGAGGGAGTCCCGCGCAAGCGCCGTCTCATTCCGCATAACGGAACGTCGAGTTATTTCCGGGGGATCCCAGCGTTTTCCCTTCGTTCCCAGAATTCGTTCCGTAAGGACCTAGCCATCGTTCCGTATAACGGAACGTCGGGTTAGCATTATGGTTCTCCCTCTGATATTTCTCACGACGAGCGGCGATCGGATCGAACACCGGGCATCGCGGGCACCGCTCTCATCAAATTCCGCGATCAGGGATGGAGGAGCGATGGGAACTTCAACCAGAGTGAGCGGTCGGGGCGATGACGCTTGAACTCGGCACCTTGCGGCGAGTCGAGACCCCCGGTTTCGACGGTCTCGCGATCATCGATTGCGACGTTCATAACGAGGTGATCGCGGGGATCCCCGCTCATCTCGACCGCCGATGGCGTGGCTATATGGAAATGATCGGGCTACGGACCATGACGCTCGAGTCGCCGCTGCGGGTCGCAATGCGTCCCTTCGCCGCGCGGATCGATGCGGTGCCGCCCTCCGGTGGGCCGCCCGGAAGCGATCCCGGGTTCGCCCGCGAACAGCTTCTTGACGAATACGGTATCTCCGCCGCCATCCTCAATTACATCGGGCTCGGCAGCGGGAATGTCCCGCTGCAGCTCGAGCGCGAACTGGCGCGCGCAGCAAATGAGTGCAACGAGACCTGGCTCGAGGACGACGATCGGTGGCTGGCGTCGATCGTCTGCTGCCAGTCCGATCCGGATTGGAGCGTCGGGGAGATCGATCGTTGTCGTGATTCCAACGAGCGCTACGTGCAGGTCATGCTCGACACCCACGGCGAGCGTCCGTTGGGGAACCCCATGTACTGGCCGATCTACGAAGCAGCGGTGGGACGCGGGATACCAGTGGCCTTCCACATCACCGGTCGCGGAAAAACGCGCCTCAGTACCGGCGTGGGGGCGTCCACGTATTACTGCGAGCAACGTACCTCCCTCGACATCCTCGCCCAGCCCCTCGTCGCCAGCATGATCTTCGAAGGAGTGTTCGATCGTTGGCCCGCGCTGCGCGTCGCCTTGATCGAGACCGATTGGACCTGGGTGGTCCCGCTCGCCTGGCGGCTCGATGCGGCGTGGAAGGTGATGCGCGCGGAGGTTCCGGCCCTCCAGCGCCGGCCGTCGGAATATCTCCGCGATCACTTTTGGTTTTCGACCCAACCGGGAATCGAAACGGAGCACCCAGCTCAGCTTCTAGCCGTTCATGAGCAGTTCGAGCGCGCTGGGTTTGGGGAGAGGCTGATGTTTGCAAGCGACTACCCCCATTGGGATATGGACTCGCCGTTCGAAGCCATCTCGCGTCGCCTGCCGGGCGCATCGAAGGAGCGGATACTTGCCGGCAACGCCGCCGCTCTATACGGATTGGAGCTGACGAATGGAGACTGACGCACCTGCATCGCCCGTCCTCAATCCGACTTCCCGGGGAGATCTCTGGAGAGGGGCGATAGTAGATGTGGACATTCACGCGGTCGTACCCGGACTGGAGGCTCTGAGGCCATACCTCGACGAGGTCTGGCTCCAATACATCGACGAAAGGAATTGGACTGCTCCTCCGACCGCGTCGATCTATCCACCGAACCTCGACGCGACCGCCAGGCCGGAGTGGCGCCCGGAGGACGGACGTCCCCCCGCTTCGGCCGTGGAGATGATCCGGGCCGACCTGCTCGATCCATTCGACATCGAGTACGGGATCCTCAACTGTGTGTATGCGATCGACGGAGGGCCGCCCGATTTCTCGACGGCCCTGGCGAGGGCTGTGAACGACTGGCTGATCGCTGAGTGGCTGGAGGCGGACCCGCGCCTGAGAGCTTCGATCGTGCTGCCGACCCGGGATGACCCGGCGGCGATCGCGGCGGAGATCGACCGTGTCGGCGGCCATCCTGGGTTCGTTCAGGCGCTGCTGCCGGCGCGGAGCGGCGGGATGTACGGGAAACGTCTGTATTGGCCGGTCTTCGAGGCGATCGCCAGGAACGATCTCGTCGCCGGTATCCATTGGGGTGGGTCCAACAACGGACTCCCTCCCACGCCATCCGGCTGGCCCTCGACCTATATCGAGGAGTACGTGGGCGAGGTCCAGGTCTTCGAGTCGCAATTGATCAGCCTTCTCGCCGAGGGCACGTTTCAGCGCTTCCCGGAACTCAGGGTCACCTTCCTGGAGATCGGCTTCACCTGGGTTCCGATGTGGATGTGGGACCTCGATCGGAATTGGAAGGGAATGCGGCGGGAGGTCCCGTGGCTGAAGCGGCCGCCGTTCGAGATCCTCAGAGAGCATGTACGTTTCTCGACGGCACCACTCGATGCCCCGTCGGCGGAGGAGCTCGCCCCGGTTATCACGTGGCTCGGCCCACAGAATCTCCTCCTCTTCGCCTCCGACTACCCCCACATGCACGACGATGATCTCGCGACGCTGCTAGGTGCGCTTCCGGAGGAGTCACGCTCTGAGGTGATGGCGGACAGTGCGCGCGAGTGGTACAGACTGGGGAGCGTCTGATGGCTGACGTCACCGACGAGAACCGACCGCTGGGCCGACCTGGAAGGTTCGTCGTCGCCCGCGCCAAAGACGTGCCGGAGGGCACCCGACTTCTGGTTCAGGTTCTTGGTCGCGAGATCGGCATCTTCAACATCGGTGGACAGTTCCATGCCATCCTGAACCGCTGCCCTCACCGCGGTGCCGAGCTTTGTAAGGGCGACATCATCGGCCGGGTGGACTCAGATGGTCCGGGGGAGATGCGGCTGGATCCCACTCAGAAGTTTCTCGTCTGTCCCTGGCACGCCTGGGAGTTCGATATCGAAACGGGAGAATCCTGGCGGGACCGGGGCGCCCCGGACGGCTCCAAGAACTACGTTGACGCCCGTTCGTACGGCCTGGGAGTTAGTGCTGGCGACAAGCTCGCTGCTGGTCTCTCGAAAGGTGATACCGAGATCAGCACGGCTGACGCAGAGTACGTCGACCCGGTAACCCACAGAGTTAGAGGACCATACGAGGCTCACATCCTACCCGTAGATGTAGATGATGAGTACATCGTCTTGTCGCTCACCAAGAAGTTTGCCTCGGAGAAGGACGAATAGGACCCAACCATGCCGTTCAATGCCCCAAGAGGTCTCAAGCAAGAGCTAGAGGAAGGTCGCGTCAAGATCGGGATGTTCCTCGGCAGCAGTAGTGTCCAGCTTGCCGAGGTTGTCGCTTTCCAAGAGATCGATTTCTTGTTGGTCGACCTTGAGCATGGCGAGCTCAACGACACCCGCTCCGCCACCGAGTTGATCCGCGTGGGTGATGTCGCCCACAAGCCGGTGATCGTAAGGGTCCCAACCAACTCGGTGGAGACGATCGGCCAGGTTCTCGATGCTGGTGCCGTCGGTGTCTGCATTCCTCACGTCCGCAACCGTCGCGACGCCGAAGCGGCAGTGTCATACGCCAAGTACGCTCCGGAGGGCGTTCGAGCGATGTCACCGTTGGTGAGGGCCACTCGGTATTCGGCCGCGGATTGGGATACCTCATGGCGAACGGCGAACGAGGAGGTGATCGTGATGGCGATCGTCGAGGATGAGGAGGGAGTCGGGAACCTGGAGGAGATCGCCTCGGTACCCGGTCTTGACGTCATCTGGGTCGGGATCGGCGACCTCTCACAGGATCTAGGTTTCTATGGTGAACTGGACCACCCTGACGTTCTCGCCGCAGTCGAGCGCGGTCTGCAGGTAGCGATCGACCACGGAAAGACGGCCTTCACCGGTCTCGGCGGTTTGAGTGCCGACGGGAACCTTCGAGAAGAGATTAACTCGGCAGTTTCTGCCGGGTTTCGGATGTTCGCATGGGTCGACACCGTCCTGGTGGCCGCTGTCCTCAGAGGGGCGCTCACTCAAGTTTCCGGAGCCCGCAACGAGGGGTAGCAGCAACCCGTCGAGCCGACGGTGGTGCAGATGACCCGGCACCGCGATCGATACCAGTCGACCTAAAGTCGAGGATTGCGTCGGCCGCCGCTCAGTCCTCGTCGCCCTCGGCGGCGATCTGCTTCTCCAGCTCGGCCATCACGCCGGGATCGCGCAGCGTCGTCACGTCCCCCAGCGCCCGGCCCTCGGCGATGTCGCGCAGCAGGCGGCGCATGATCTTTCCGGAGCGCGTCTTCGGCAGGTCGTCGGCCCAGATCACCCGCTTCGGGCGGGCGAATTTGCCGATGTGAGCGGCGACGCCTTCGCGGATTCCTTCGAGCACCTCGTCGGAGGGCTCGACCCCGCCGTTCAGGGTGACGAAGGCGCAGATCGCCTGGCCGGTGTCGGGATCGGATTGGCCATCACCGCCGCCTCGGCGACTTTCTCGTGGGCGACGATCGCGCTCTCTCCACCTCGGCGGTCGAGAGCCGGTGGCCGGAGACGTTGACCACGTCGGCGATGTATCCGCTCTGGAATGCGGAATTGCTGGTGTGGCACCCGAATTGCGAGCCTGCATCGCACCCAGGAGGTCGGCGGTTCGAATCCGCCTAGCTCCATTGCTTGAAGTGGCTGAAATCGCCGACAGCGCGCTAACGCGGCGCTCGGGAGGGCTGCTTGAGCACACGGCTGTCGAGGGCGTGCCTTCCAGGGCCGACCCAGAGCAGGAACAGCATTGCCGCGAGTAGCGCGGGGGCAAGGGTGAGACTCGGAAGAACCTCGCCCTCGCCGATTCCCGAGACGACGATCGCACTGAGCATGTTGCCCGCCAGAGCCAGTGCCGCCAATCTGGTGAGGAGGCCGACGATCAGCAGGCCTCCGCCAACGACCTCAAGCACGCCGATCGCGTAGACGAAGACGTCGGGAGACGGCAGGCCGTAGGAGTCGAAGGAATCGACCTCGTGGGGGTGCTCGCTGAACTTGCCGATGCCGAAGACGAGGAATATGGCGCCACTCACCCAGCGGATCGGCGGCGCCCAGCGAGCCGCCTCGGTTCCTCTGGTGCCAAACGTGGCTGAAAGCTCGACCGCCATCGTCTCGGTCAGGTGACCGGCTCACCTCCGGGGCGGAGGACGAGCCAGAGGCCGCCGAACTCGCTCACGTTCTGGCAGAGGATGTTGCCGGGCGTGTCGCCGACGTAGTAATAGAGGGGCTGGCCGTCGTAGGTCACCTGCAGCTTGCCGTTCGCTCGTTTGGTCGTCCCGAGCAGGCTCGCGGTGACGCCTTCGCCGGCGCGGGGCTTACCGTTCGTAAGCACCGGGGGCCAGGCGGTGGCACAGGCGCCGTAGCACTTGCTTTTCGCCGAGTTCTCCTTGCCGAAGACGTAAAAGGCCTCGCCCTTACCATCGGCGACGACCTGGCCGTAGTCGGAGCCGACCGCCTTGATCAGCCTGCCGTTGGCGGCGCTCGCGGAGGCATCGGACTTCATCGCCACCTCCTGGCTCATCGTCTCGCCCGTTTCGTCCTTCATCGTCCCACCCGACTCGTCCTTCGTCGCGGCGTCAGACTCGTCGCTCATCGACGCGCCGGTCTGAGTGGCGCTCTGATCGCCGTCGCCGCATCCGGCGCCAAGTAGGCCCACGGCTGCCACGAGAGCTACAAGGGAAATCCATCTCATCGGTCTTCCTCCTCGGGTCGGGGGCTTGCGCGAGTATCCGCCCCGCTCCTTACGAGTCCCTTACGTGCGATCAGGCCTCGTAAGGGACTCGTGGTCGACCCTCGCCAAGGTCCGCGCCGTGGCAGCCCTGATCGCCTGCCTTTGTTGCCCGACGATCTCGCCAGCGCGTCTCGCCCACCGTCGGCCTGATCGACCGGCAGGCCTTGCAGGTGCGGGAACTCATCGGCGAGCAGAGCCTGACGGATCGCCTGGAACCGCCACGGATCCAAGAGCTCGAACGGGTGGTCGGCTATCCGGGATAGATACCAGGGTGGTACCGATCACGTCCTGGCCGGCGCTCAACCGGCACTTGGTTATACTGACTCTGTATGACTCAAAGAATGGGAGCCAAAGGACAGGTCGTGATTCCGAAGGATCTGCGCGAGCAGATCGGGATCGGACCAGGCGACGACGTCGCCTTCGAGCCGATAGACGACGGGATCGTGGTGAGACGGGTGGGCGGGCGTGCCCCTCTCCGCGGTCGCTTCGCCAAGAGCGGCATGGCGGCACGGCTGCTGGCCGACCGAGGCAAGGAACCACGGTAGCGACAGTGAAGCACTCCCTCGACTCGTGGGCGGTGCTCGCCTGGCTCGACGGAGAGGAACCGGCGGCAAAGGTCGTGCAGCGGGTGGTCGACCGCGAACGCCCCGCCATGAGCTGGCTGAACCTGGTCGAGGTTCATTACCGGACCACCCGCGATCACGGACGCCAGGAGGCCGAGACGGTCCTGGCGGAGTTGCGGCCTCTGATCAACGAGAACCTGCCGGGGATCTCGGCGATGCGAGAGGTCGCCAGGCTGAAGGCGGAGAACCCGATCGCCTTGGCCGATTGTTTCGCGGTCGCACTCGCTGCGGAGGAAGGGGCCTTGCTCCTTACCGGCGATCCAGAGATCATCGACCGCGCGGATCATCTCCCGTGCGAGGTGAAGGACCTCCGCGGCCGAACCTCACGGTGAAGCGAGCCGCCGGGGATCGGCGCCTCCATCGGCTCGGAGCGACAGTCACGCACGGCCCTGCTCCGATCGAGGGTCGATTAGCCTCCGGGGCATGAGCATGAAATCCACTCGACGTGATCGGTCCAGAATCAGACGGCTTGCTCTGGTGGTGAGTGGGTTGCTCGCCTTAGGGGTGCTTGCGGCTTGGTCGGGTGCTCCATCCATCGCTTCGAGTGGCAAGGGCTTCACCGCCTATGTGACGAACGCCGAGGACGAAGGCAAGGCACCCGGCGTCGGCTCGGTCTTCCCGATCGACCTTGCGGAAGGCAAGCCCGGGGCTCCGATCAAGGTCGGCAAGGGGGCGGGGACCAATGACATGGTGGTCACCGCGGACGGCAAGACCGGATACGCGACGAACGAGGGCACCAACACCGTCACGCCCATCACCTTGGCGACCGGACGGGTGGGAAGGGCGACGGCGGTGGGCTCGAAACCCGTCGCGATCGCCTTCGTTCCCCACTCGAACGAACGGTGGGTCTGGGTGGCGAACTACGGTGGAAAGACGGTGTCCACGGTGAACGTGGTCACGGGAAAACTGGGGCAGACCATCTCGGTGCCCGACATCGGACCGAACACGATCGCCTTCACTCCGGATGGGCAGACTTGCTACGTGGCGAACTGGGGCACGGAAGAAGCGCCGGGGAGCACCGTCACCCCGATTCACGTCACCCATGGTGGTGCCGGCGGGCGGGTCTTGCCTTCGATCGACGTGGGTCTCCATCCCAATTGGGTCGCGATCACCAACGATGGCCGTACCGCCTATGTCGTGAACAAGGGCAGCAACTCGATCACGCCTATCGACGTACGCAGCAACACGGCAGGCACGCCGATCCCGGTTCCGGGTCCGCCGATCGAGATGGAGATATCCCCGGACGGCCGGACCGCCTACGTGGCGATCGCCGGCAGCTCGCCTCAGGTCGACGAGGTCATGCCGCTCAACCTCAAGACCACCCCGGCGACGGTCGGTTCGCCGATCAAGCTGAAGCCGGGATCACAGCCCCATTGGATCGCCTTCACCCCGGACGGCCGGACCGCTTATGTGGTCGGCAACGGCAACAGCACGCTGACCCCGATCACGGTCGCGACCGGCAAGCCCGGGAAGCCGATCAAGGTGACCGCCGACCCGGAAGCCGACCTACTCGCGATCAGCATCGTCCAACAGGATGGCGACTGACGGATCGCGGGAGTTCGATGTCCGGGCGGCGGCACATGCCGTGCTTTTGCCAGCCATCGCCGACACGACTCTGACGCCGGCGCTCGAGCGCTACCTGAGGGCCGGCGGCATCTCGCTGCTGCTGGGGGAGACCCGCGAGGAGTACGTGGCCAGGGCGATGAGCGCCGGGCGGGTCGCGAGTGAGTCGACCGACGAGATCGCCCGGGTGGCCGCGAAGGTGCGCGAACTGGCATCGGCCCCGACGCTGATCGCGGTCGACGAGGAGCCGGGCGGCATCCGCCGCTTCGCCCACGCGACGGCCGACCCGCCGCTCGACGAAGGCCTCGAGGCGCTCGAGATCGTGGCGGCCGAGGTCGGCCGTGGTCTCCGCAAGTTGGGTGTGAACGTCGCCCTCGGCCCTGTCATCGATGTCGAAGGTGGCGAGAGCGGCTGGTTGAAGGGACGCTTCCTCTCCGCCGACGCCGCCATCGTCGGAGACCTCGGCGCCGCCTTCATCAAGGGCATTCAGGCGGCGGGCGTCGCGGCGACGCCGAAGCACTTCCCCGGCCACCGGGGGATCGCCGGCGATCCCATGATCGACGCCGAGGCCGATTCGACGGTGTCGTGGTCAGCGACGACCTCGACGCCGCCGCGATCCTGAAGGTGGCCGACGTCGAGTCCACCGCGGTGGTCGCGCTCGCCGCCGGCAACGACCTCCTCCTGGTCTCGGCGGAGAATGACCTTGAGTCGCTGGCCGGCGCGATCGCCGCCGCGGTCGAGAACGGCAGCCTGCCCGAGGAGCGTCTGGCAGACGCGGCCGGCAGGGTCCGGAAGCTGGCCGTCGACCTGGACGGCGTTGCCGCCGACCGAGACTGAAGTGACGAACCTCTACTTCGCCAATTTCTGTCGCCCCATCACCGCCAGCAGTCGCAGCTTCTCGGCGGCCTCGCTGCCGGGCGTCGCCGTGTAGACGAGCAGCGCCTGAGCCTGGTTCTCGGAAAGGAGGATCTGGCAGTCGAGCTCGATCAGGCCAACCTCGGGGTGAATCATCGCCTTCGGCTCCTCTCCGAGATGGACCCGCACGTCGTGCTCGTCCCAGAGCTCGGCGAAGTGCCGGCTCTCGGTCAGCAGTCGCTCCAGCAGTTCCCGCGCCTCCGCGT
>Ga0268266_10000825_pt1 | contig 40545 bp, 36 predicted proteins | sample KBSS13metaG_FD_190356 | JGI IMG/M metagenome (GOLD analysis project Ga0268266, IMG submission 190356) | Switchgrass rhizosphere microbial communities from Kellogg Biological Station, Michigan, USA - KBS S1-3 metaG (SPAdes) (version 2) | ecosystem: Host-associated > Plants > Roots > Rhizosphere...
GAGGAACGGCCCTTTGTACGAGTACGACCCATCCAGCTTCCGCGGCGTCTTCGAGCGCGACTTCGGCTACCTCGCGGGGGTGGCGCGGAACGCGACGCGCTTCGCCGACCGGCCGGCGCTGGCCGAGGCCGAGGGGGAGCGCACCTGGACCTACGCGGAGCTCTGGCGCGATGTCGAGCGGCTGGCGGGGGAGCTGGGCGCGCGCGGGGTGCGGCCGGGGGAGACGGTCGTCTTCCAGCTCTTCAACGGGCCCGAGTTCGCGCTCTGCTGGCTTGCGGCGATGCGCCTCGGGGCGATCCCGACGCCGATCAACTTCCGCCTCTCGGCCGGGGAAACCGCGCACGTGATCGACGACTCGCGGCCGGCGGCGTTCATCTTCGACGCCGAGCTGGCGGCGGGCGCGCCTGAGGCGCTGGGGCTCGCGTCCCACACTCCGGGCTGGACCGCGGTGGTCGGTGAGGACTTCGACGCGCTGCTGGACACCGATGCCGCGCCGCCGCCCCTGCCCGACCGCGACATCTACGGCGAGACGACCCGCCTCTACACCTCGGGCACGACCGGGCTGCCGAAGGGCGTCTCCCTCAACGACGCGGTCGAGGTGATGAGCGCGCACGACGTGATCATGCATTTCCCGCTCGCGCCCGACGACCGCACCCTCAACATGACCCCGTGGTTCCACCGCGGCGGGCTCTACTCGGGCGGGCCGAACCCGGTCTTCTACGTCGGCGCGGCGGCGATCAGCCTGCGAGCGTTCGACCCGGCGGCGGTGCTCGACCTGGTCGCGGCGCGCGGCCTCACCTTCCTCGTCGGCGCGCCGACGAACCTCGCGATGCTGGCCGAGGAGCAGCGGCGGGCGCCGCGCGACCTCGCCACCCTGCGCGGCATCGTGACGATGGGCGCGCCGCTCGAGCGCGAGGCCTGCCTGCTCTACCAGGAGGTCCTCACGCCGCGGATCTTCAACGGCTACGGGACGACCGAGTCGTTCTGGAACACCTTCCTGCGCCCGGCCGACCTTCCCGCGCACGCCGGCTCGGCAGGCCGTGCCTGCACCGACGACGACGTGGTCGTCGCACGGCCCGGGCAGGAGGAGGGCGACGGCGCCGATCCGGTCGATCCGGTCGCGCGCGACGGCGAAGAGGTCGGCGAGGTCGTCGTCCGCACGCCGAAGGCGGGCTACGCCTACGTCAACCAGCCCGAGGAGACGGCGGCACGGTTCCGCGACGGCTGGTTCCACACCGGCGACCTCGCGACCTGGGACGCGGAGGGCTTCGTGACGATCGTCGGCCGCGCCGACGACATGCTGATCTCCGGCGGCGAGAACGTCCACCCGGTGCAGGTCGAGGAGGTCCTGAACGAGCATCCCGGCGTGGCGGACTCCTGCGTCGTGGGACTGCCGGACGAGCGCTGGGGCGAGCTGATCGTCGCCTACGTCGTCCCCGCCCCGGGCGTGGAGCTGACGGTCGCCGCCCTCGACGCCCACTGCCGCGAGCACCCGATGCTGGCCGACTACAAGCGTCCCCGCGCCTACCGCCTCGTCGACTCCCTGCCGATGACCGCGACCGGCAAGAAGATGCACTTCCGCATCCGCGAGTCCGCGATCGCCGACGCCGCCGCGGGCCTCCTGGAGCGGCCGTAGTCCGCCAGCTGTTCTTTATGGCGCTCAGAGCGCCAAAAGGAACAGCTAGCCGGGGGTCGGCGCGGTCGCGAGGGCTTCTAGGCGGTCGGCGGCCGTGGCGACGCCTCCCGTCGCCTCAAAGCCGGCCTTGACCCGGGCGGCGCCGGCGCGGCAGGCGAGCGTCTCCTCGACCGCCGCGGCGAGGCGGGTGGGGGACAGGCGGCGGCGGGGGATGCGGGTCCCGCAGCCGGCGTGAAGCACGTGGGCGGCGACGTCGAGCTGGTCCCGTCCCCAGGGGACAACGCAGACCGGCACGCCGAAGGCCAGCGCCTTCTGGGTGATGCCCATGCCGCCGTGGCAGACGACCGCGTCGGCCTGGCGCAGGATCGGCACGTGGGGGAGGAAGCGGGCGACGACCGCGTTGCCGGGATCGCCGAGGCTCGCCGGGTCGACCCCGGCGGTGGTCACGACGACGCGGTAGGTGTCGCGCAGCCCGGCGAGCGCCGCGGCGGCGATCGCGCCGTCGTCCTGGAACTCCGAGGAGCAGCCGACAAGGACCAGCGGCCGGTCGTCCTCGGGGAGGTCGACGGCGGTGTCCGGCGCCGGGTCCCAGAGGCTCGGCCCGACCATCGCCACGCTCGGCGGCAGGTCCCGCGGGTAGTCGAAGGGCTTGGCGGTGTAGTAGATCGTCAGCGGCGCGCGGTGGCGGAATTCGGCGGCGCGGGCGAGCGGCGGCAGGCCGGCGGCGCGGCGCCCGGCGTTGACGGCGGGCAGGCGCGAGCGCTTGTCGAAGCCGGCGGCGAGCAGCCCGAGCGCGCGGTCGCGCAGCGGCCCGAACGGTGCTCCCAGCGGCTGGACCCCGAGCCCGAACGGCGTCCCGTCGGCGGCCGGTTCTTCCAGCAGCGAGGGTTGGGACACGGCCCAGCGCAGGCCCTCGCGCTCGGCGAGCGCCTTGGCGCCGAAGGTGGTCGAGTCGACGATCACGACATCGGGGTGGACCTCCGCGATAGCCGCTTCGAGATCCGGGACCTCGTGCCTGGCGCGGCGCCGCAGGGTGCGGAAGGAGCGTTCGCCGGAGGCGATCTGCACGCGCGCCTCGTGGTCGTCGTGAACGACCGCTTCGATCTCTGGCGAGATCGGCCCCGCCTCGAGCCCGGCGGCGCGCACCATGTCGACGCTCGCGGCGAGGGTCCGCACGTGCACCTCGGCGCCGCGCCGGTGCAGCTCCAACAGCGGCCCCATCATCGGGGTGAGGTGCCCGCGGGCGGGGGAGGTGTAGGCGAGGACCCTCATCGGCGCGCGGCCTCGACCATCGCCAACATCGCCTCGCGCGTCGCCTCCCGTCCCAATCCTTCGCGGCGGCGGAGGAGGTGCCAGACGTAGACGTCGGTCGCGGTCGCGAGGGCGGCCCGGCGGGCGCGGCGCTCTCCGCGCGGCAGCCCATCGAGGTCCGGCGCGAAGACCTCCTCGACCCATTCATGATGGGACTCGGTGCCGCGTTCGGTGACCCGGCGGACGAAGGGGAGGCGGTCGGCGAGGGCGAGCCAGCGGATCACGTCGTCGCCCATCGCCTCGTAGTGGGTGACGATCGCGCGCACAGCGCCCTCGACGTCGCCGGGCTCGGCGTGGCGGGTCGTCTGGGACGCCTCGACCCCGGCCGCGATCGCCGCCTCCAGCAGTCCCTCCTTGGAGCCGAACTGGCGGATCACGGTGCGGGTGCTGACCCCGGCGCGGGCGGCGAGCGCGTCGAGCGAGGGGTCCAGCTGCGGGTCGGCGCGGAAGAGCTCCTGGGCGGCGTCGAGGATCGCCTCGCGCGTCCGCTCGGTCGCGTCCGCGCGCCGGGTCTGCTTGTAGGTGCGCGTCGGCATTGGTGTCACCATACGTGACACCAATGCCGCACGCAAGGGGTTTACGCCGCGGCGGTGCGCCTCGCGTCGGAAGTCGTCGCCTCGCGCAACATCGCGCGACGCTCGGCCACCTGGGCGTCACGCACCGCCCAGCGCAGCCGCTCGACCAGCTGGGTGCCCGCGTGGCCCTCGAGGTGGACCGAGCCCACGCTCTCGCTGTAGATCACCTCGCCGTCGGCTTCCGACGAATCGGTCAAGACCAGGATCTGCGCCATCGTCTCCCCCTCTAGTTGTCTTTGGGGGAGGGTGGCGGTAGATCCTTGGATCGAGGTGAAGCGGCGGTAAAAATTACCCGTTTGGTGCCTTGTGGCACCGCGGCGCGCTAGAGCACGCGGCGGGCGAGTGCGATCACGAGCAGCACGAGGATGATGACGATAAGAATCCACACGATGGTCACGGGTAAGGCCTCCTTCTGACGGGGGTCTTCACGCGCCGCGGATGCGGCACGACGAGGTTTCTCTCCCTCGGCGGACGCTGATACCCGGGCCTCAGACCACCAAACAGCGGTCCTCATCCAAACGGCGGGCCGCGGTCGCTCGGCCGCGTCCCCGGCTCGCGCCGCTAGCGGACGCTGATGTCGACGCGCGTGCCCGGATCGAGCCAGGCGCCGGGGCGGGGGGCGACAGCGATCACCCGCAGGGTACCGCCGGCGCCATCGGCGTGCCGCACCTTCCCCGTCTTGCAGCCCGCCGCGGCGATCTCCCGGCGTGCCCGGGCGACGGTGTCGCCGTTCAACCGCGGCACGTGACAGCCGATGAAGGCGAAGGTCGAGTTGCTGGTCGCTGCCCCGCCCGCGGCGGCGATGTGGATGCGGACCTTGTTCCCGTGCGGCACGGCCGGCGTCACCGCGTCGATCACGTTGTCGGACTTGACGTCGAACGAACGCGCCTTCTGGCCGCCGAAGGAGACGCCGGTGACTTCGGTGAAGCCGCCGCCGCTGATGTGGACGACGGTGCCGCCGGCGAGCGTCCCCTGCTGCGGGGAGAAGCCGACGATCGCCGGGCCGGCGCCGCTGTTGCCGCCTCCGCCGGGCGCGTCCCCGAGCGCCGACACGGCGGCGATCGAGGAGATCGGGAGGAGCGCCGCCACCACGGTGAGGGTGGCGATCAGGGCACGGCGACCGGGCTTCTGCCAGAGCATGTCCCTATTAACCCACGCCGGGTCGAGGAGATGCGCTCAAGTCAGGTGTAGACGGGGCCGCCGCACTCGACCAGCGCCGCGTCGCCGCCCGCGTCCACGACGTCCTTGCGAGCGCGTTCGATCGCGTCGTCGCAGTTGTCGGCCTGCACGCGCAGGTGATGCCGGCGGCGCATCGTGCCTTCTTCGTCGGCGGCGCCCTGCATCCAATAGAGGCCGTGGGCGGTCAGCTCGTCGATCGTCGACTCGCTGAACTGGGCTCGGACGGTGACGTTGTAAAGGGCCAAGACCCGATCCTATGCCTCGCCGGCGGCGGGAGCGGCCTCGCCGGTCAGGCCGAGCTCCGCGGCGCGCGGTTCGAGCGCGGCGATCACGAAGGCCAGGTGCTCGTCGAAGTCCTCGCCCAGCTCCTCGGCGCCGAGGCGCATGTCCTCGCGGCTGACGGCGGCGGCGAAGCTCGGCTGCTTCATCTTCTTCTTCACCGACTTTGGGGACATGCCGGCGATCCCGGTCGGCCGCACGAGCGCCACCGCGGCGATGAAGCCGCTCAGCTCGTCGACCGCGAAGAGCGCCTTCGACATCCGCGTCTCCCGCGGCACCCCGAGGTAGGGCGCGTGCCCGGCGACCGCGTCGATCAACTCCGGCGGGTAATCGAGTTCCTCGAACAGCTCCAGCGCCACCCGCGGGTGGCCGGTCTCCAGGTCCGGATGCTTCTCGTAGTCGAGGTCGTGGAGGATGCCGGTCGCCGCCCACAGCTCGGGGTCCTCGTCGTAGCGCTCGGCGTATGCGCGCATCGCCGCTTCGACCCCGAGCACGTGCCGCCGCAGGGACTCGGACTCGGTCCACTGGCAGAAGAGCTCCCAGGCTTCGTCGCGGCTCGGCGCGGGCATCGGCCCCCAGGCTAACGATCCGCGTTTGCGAGGATTGCCTCGATGGACGCCCCACCCACCGCCCCCGTCGTCGCGACCGGCCTGGTCGGCGGCTACGCCATCGCCCGCTTCAGCGGCCGCCGCGAGCTCGGCGGCCTCTTCCTCGCCGCCTGCGGCGTCTGGTCGGCGCGCCAATGGAACCGCGTCGGCGGCCCCGGGCTCGCGGTCGGATTGGGACTGACCTACGCGGGAGCCTTCGGCGCCTCCCACCCGCTGGCGAAACGAATCGGCGCCTGGCCCTCGGTGGGTGTCGTGACCGTCGTGGCGTCGGGTGCAGCTGCGGTGCTCGCGGATCGTCGCGGCTGATTTCGCGGCGGGAGCCGTCTGACGCCGTTCTCCCGGCCGCGGCGGCAGTCCTAGAGCGGTCCTGGGCGTCTCATCGCGGTCCTGGCTGGCTGTGACCGCGATGAGACGCCCAGGACGCGAGGGGTTCGTGAAACATCCGGCACAGGTCCGGGAGGAAGTCGGACTTACGTCGAGGGTCGGCGCGAGAGATGCCACACCTGACACGGATCGTTGACGAAGATGCCGGGAACTCCACGCTTTCCGCGGCCTTCCGTCACCTTCGTGCGCTTTTCGGGCCCGGAAACAGGGCCCGAAAACGCGCTGCACGACTTGACCGTCCTATAGCACGGTCAACCCGTGCAGCGCGGTCGTGCGTGTTGCCCAACACGCACGGAAGCGTGGGCTTCCCACGCTCTCTCCCACGAGACGCGGGTCCCGTCACGGAGGCGTGTCCCTCCCGTGACGAACCCTCTGCACCTCGGCGAGAGATCCTCCACTCCCGAACCCCGGCGGTCTCGGCCACGGCCACAGCCAGCCAGGGCCGTGGACGAGACGGCCCTCTCGCCGACCCCCCTCGCGTCCCTTTCCTCGGGCGCCAGCTTCAAACGGCCCGAGCGCACGAGATCCGCCCCTACCGCTCTTCCCACCACCGCACGATCGCGGGCCAGAAGCGGATGAGGAGGATCGCGGCGGCTACGGCGAGGAGGACGATGATGCCGCCGCCTCGGGCGGCGTGGTGAAGGAGGAGCCGTTGTCCGAGCGCCGTGGGCATCGGTCGATCGTAGGCAGTCGAAGTTGCCGGCCGAGCGGTCCGATATCCGTGGCGGCGTGAAAGAGCATCTCCTTGCCGTCGCCAAGTTGAGCGCGAGTGACCGGGCCGCGCTGCAGAGCCTGATTCCGCTCGCCAGCGGGCTCGGGGCGGGGACGGTGTTCGGGCTCTTCTTCGTCGGTCGACGGCAGGCGAGCTTCGCGGTCTTCGAATCGATCGCGATCGTCGCCGTGCTGGTCGCGGTCGCGACCACCGCCTACTACTCGATCGCCCTGCTCCATCGCGACACCGCGATCACCAACAAGGAACTGGCCGAGACGGCGGTGCCGCTGGTCGTCGCCGCGGTGCTGCTGATCCTGATCAGCATCGTGGCGCGATTGGAGGGCGCGACCCAGCGGGTCGCGGTGCTGCTGCCCCTGGTGCTGGTCGCGGTGATCGCGACGATCGAGCTGGCGACCTCGGGCGTGGCGATCGAACCGACCGCGGCGCCGGTCGTCGCCCTCGCGATCCTCGCGGCGGGAGCGGCGTTCGGGGCGCTCGGGACGGTGATCGACAAGCGGGGGCGACGTTCGGTGAGGCGCGCCGAGCACGACCGCCTCGCGCTGCTCACCAGCCGTGGCTACGGGCTGACGGAAGGCCGGCTCGCGGTCGCGCTGCCGCGGCTCGCGGGCGAGGAGGAGTCGCCGCCGCTCGACCTTTGGCGCCGCGACGAGCGGACGTTCATCGACGGCCCCGGCGCCCTCCGCCTCCGCGACGCGGTCGACGAGCGCTGGCAGTCCTTGGCGGCCGGAGAGGCCCACGGACCGCGAGTCGAAGCCGGTGCCCCCGGCCCGGCGGTTCCGGGTGACGCGCCGGGCCCTTCGGTCGACGGCACCGTCCTGCTCGAGGTCGAAACCGCCGGCGGCCCGCCCCGCGCCGACGCGCCGACCGAGCTTCGCCTCGCAACCCTGCGTCCCGGTGCCGACCCGCCCCGCCAAACCGCCACCCTCACCGTCAACAACGACGGCCTCTTTGACATCACCGCCTTAGTTGCCTGAGGGGGCGCGGTGCAGGACGCGCTCGGCCTTCTCCATCTCCGCGTTCAGCTCTTTGCTGCGCGCGTGGAAGAAGGCGCCGAATGAGCCCGCCAGTGAGGCGACCACGAAGATCGCCCAGAGGTCGAAGACCAGCTCCAGCACCTTGCCGAGGTCGGTCGTCGGGTTGGCGACCGAGGAGCCGGTGAGGAGCTGGGAGGTGGCGAAGAGGAAGGCGTCGAAGAGCGAGTGGATTTCGGTGCCCTGCGCGTTGTGCTCGGTGAAGTAGGTGACGAGCGTGCAGACGATGGCGAAGAGGGCGGTGACGCCGAGGATCATCAGGATGCGGCGACGCAGGTGGTAATGCGTCTTGGTGGACCCGCGGGCGACCGCGATCGCCTCGCGGCTCGCGTGTTTGACCGGCCTGTGTCGCTCCATCGCGCGGAAGTATCGAGTGGTATACGGATGGCATGGCAAACGAGGACGGGGCAGAGGGACTCATCGCCTGGGCGGGCGCCCACGGGTTGAGCGTCGAAGACGGCGTCCACCTGCCGCGCACGACGCCGCTCCTGGCCGAGGGCGAGGTGCACGCGGTCGACGCGCTGGCCGGCGGCTGGCTCTCGAAATATGTTGAAGCGAGAATTGCGCTGATCGACCGCGATGGCGGCCACTTCACGGTCGCGGTGACGCACGTGCCGAAGGCGAAGCGGTTTGTCCCCTGGATGCTCTGCCACCGGGTCGAGGACGAACACCTGCTCGGCCGCGCCGCGCTCGGGCTGATCGGGAACGACTCTCAGGTGGACCTCGGCAGCGCCGAATTCGACCAGCACTACCGCGTCTACGCGGCGCCGGGACGCGACGACATCTGGTTCCACGAGCTCTTCTCGCCCGCTTTCATCGTCTTCCTGATCGAACAGTCACCGAAGGGCTTCGCCTTCGAGTACGTCGAAGGGACGCTCTGCGTGAGCCTGTTGGGACAGCGGACGGTGGCCGAGGACCTCGATGGGTTGCGCGACGCGACGGTCGAATTGGTGCGGCGGATCCGCGCCGAGATCAGCGAGCGCCTCGGCCCGGCGCAGGCGGCGCGCGCGGCTCCCGACGCCACCGGATTCGAAGCGGGTCCGGCGGGCGGCTCGCCGCAGGGCTAAAGGTTCCGTCCCCATTTGCCGAAGGGGCGCTCAATGGGACTCAGAAAGGCTTTCCTTTTCGTTGCGGCCTGCGCGCTCGCGGCCCTCGGCCTGTCCGCCTGCGGGGGCGGCGGCGGCTCGAGCACTGGCGATTCCTCCACCACGGGCTCCGCGGGCAGCGAAGGCGGCACCCTGCTGGGCGCCTACGCGTCCTTCCCGGACTACCTCGATCCGGCGCTGTCCCACACGCTGGAAGGCTGGACGGCCACCTACGACACCTACATCCCGCTGCTGACCTACGCCCACGAGAGCGGGCAGGCCGGCAGCAAGGTGATCCCGGGCCTCGCCGAGGCGCTCCCCAAGATCAGCGCCGACGGCAAGACCTACGAACTGACCCTGCGCAAGGGGCTGAAGTACTCCAACGGCGAACCGGTCGTGGCGAGCGACTTCACCCACTCGCTGGAACGCGCCTTCATCCTCAACTCCGGCGGCTCGCCGTTCTACGAAGGGATCGTCGGAGCGGCGAAGTTCCTGAAGACCAAGCAGGGCGGGATCCCCGGCGTCGAAACCGATGACAAGACCGGCAAGATCACGATCCACCTGGAAAACCCGGACGGCAGCTTCGAGTCCGAGCTCGCGCTCCCCTACGTCGCCCTGCTCCCATCTAACACGCCGAACAAGGACCTCACCGCCGAACCGCCGCCCGCCACCGGCCCCTACGTCATCACCAAGTCCGAGCCGGGGCGCGGCTGGGAATACGAACGCAACCCGCAGTGGGCGAAGAACAACGAGAAGCTGATGCCGGAAATCCCCTCGGGCCACGTCGACAAGATCAAGATCCAGGTGCTGCGCAACCCGGAGACCGAGGTCAACTACATCGAATCGGGCAAGCTCGACTGGATGGGCAACGAAGTCCCGACCGACCGCTATCAGGACGTCAAATCGAAATTCGAAGGCAGCCAGTTCCGCGTCGAGCCGACCTTCTCCAACTACTTCTTCTGGATGAACACTACCCAGGAACCCTTCAATGACGTCAAGGTGCGCCAAGCGGTCAACTACGCGATCGACCCGGCGGCGCTGGAACGGATCTACGCGGGGCGCCTCGAAGCGGGCCAGCAGATCCTGCCGCCCGGGATGCCCGGCTACAAGAAGCTGAACCTCTACCCGCATGACATGCAGAAGGCGAAGGAACTGATCGCCGAAGCTGACCCGACCGACAAAGACATCGTCGTCTGGACCAACAGCGAATCGCCCTCCGACGACGTCGGTGCCTACTACCAAGACGTGCTGAAGAAACTCGGGTTCAACGTCGAACTGAAAATCCTCTCGCCGGACAACTACTTCACCGTGATCACGAACTCCTCGACGCCGGAACTCGACACCGGCTGGGCCAACTGGTTCCTCGAATACCCGAGCCCGAACGGCTTCTTCCAGCCGCTGCTGAGCGAAGAATCGATCGCGCCGACCGAAGGCACCAACCTGCCGCGCTTCGCCGATCCGACCCTGAGCAAGAAGATCGCGAAGCTGAGCGAAGAACCCGTCGGGCCCAAGCAGGAAGCCGAATACGCGCAGCTCGACAAGGAATTCATGGAAGAAGCGCCGCTGGCCCCGTACGGGACGAGCACCGCGTCGACCTTCGTCTCCAGTGACATCAACCTGGAAAACGTGGTCTTCACGCCGAGCTTCGGGCAGGACCTGGCGAGCTTCGAATTCAAGTAGGGGCGTAGTCAAGGGGGGAGGGCCGATGGCCTCCTTCCCTCACAACAGCGGGACGTTCGTCCAGGAGACCATCGGCCCTCCCGTTGCGGTGCGACACCTCCCGCTGCCGCGCGGCCCCGGCTGATGGCTATTCTCCCGCGCCGATGCGTGACCTCGACGTGAAGATCCTCAGAGCGATGCGGACTCGCGGGCATACGCCCGCGGTGGAGCGCGCCGCGAGGCTGCTCGGAAAGGCCGGGAACAACGGGGCTGGCTGGTTCCTCGCGGGCGCCGCGCTGGCTGCTGCTGACCGGCCGCGTCGGTCCGCCTGGGGCGTTGCCGCGGCGCTTGGGCCGGCCGCGATCGGGCTCAACTTTGGGATCAAGCTAATCGTCAAACGGCCGCGGCCGGTGCTCAAGGGGCTGCCGCCGCTCGGGGGCGCGCCGAGCTCGTTGAGCTTTCCGTCGGCCCACTCCACCTCTTCCTTCGCCGTCGCCACCGCGATGACCCGGATCGACCGCCGCGCCGCGGTCGCCTTCGTCCCCGCCGTCGCGATCTCGGCCGGGCGTCCCTATCTCGGCATGCACTACCCGTCCGACGTCGCCGTCGGCGTGGTCCTGGGGACGGCGCTGGGGCTCGCGGTCCCGCTGCCGCGTCGCCGCGAAGAGCCGCTGCCGCCGAAGGAGGAGACGCCGTGAAGGTCGGGATCGTCGGGCTGCCGAACGCCGGCAAGTCGACCCTCTTCAACGCGCTCACCTCGGGTGGCGCGATCGTCGGCAACTACCCGTTCACGACGATCGAGCCGAACGTCGCCGTGGCGCAGGTGCCGGACGAGCGGCTCGAAGCCGTCGCGAAAACGGTGAAGAGCTCGGAGCTCGTTCCGGCCACGATCGACTTCCACGACATCGCCGGCCTGGTCAAGGGCGCCAGCGAGGGGGAGGGGCTCGGCAACCAGTTCCTCGCCTCGATCCGGGAGACCGACGCGATCTGCCACGTCGTCCGTTGCCACGGGGACGCGAACGTGATCCACCCCGACGGCCGCGTCGACCCGATCGCCGACATCGAGACGATCGAGACCGAGTTGATCCTCAGCGACTACGAGCAGACCGAGCGCCGCATCCCCCGCGTCGGCAAGCAGGTCAAGACCGGCGACAAAGCGGCGGCCGCCGAGCTGGCGTGGCTGGAGCAGGTCAAAGAGGCGCTGGCGGCCGGCAAGCCCGCGCGCTCGGTCCCGATCCCCGACGCCGCGCCCGACGCCGCCCGCAACCTCGGCGCGATCACCTCGAAGCCGATCCTCTACGTCGCCAACGTCGACGAAGAAACGACCGAGGTGCCGGAGGGCGTCGCCGCCCACGCCAACTCGGTCGACGCCGGGGCGGTCGCGGTGAGCGCCCGGATCGAGGGCGAGCTGGCCGAGCTCGACCCCGAGGAAGCGGCGGAGATGCGCGAGTCCTACGGCGTCGAGGGCTCCGGCCTCGCGCGGCTCGTCCGCGCCGCCTACGACCTGCTCGAGCTGATCACCTTCTTCACCGCCGGCGAGGGCAAGGAGGCGGTCGCCCGGCCGCTCCACCGCGGCGCCACCGCCCTCGAAGCGGCGGGGACGATCCACACCGAGATCATGGAAGCCTTCATCAAAGCCGAGGCGATCGGCTGGGCCGAGCTGGTCGAGTACGGCGGCTACGTCGCGGCGCGGGACAAAGGCGCGCTAAGAATTGAGGGAAGGGACTACTTGGTGCAGGACGGGGACGTAATCACGATCCGGGTCTGAGAGGGCGGGGCGGCGACGGCCCCTTCCCTCACGAACTGCGGGAGGTTCGTCCAGGGGCCATCGCCGCCCCGCTCACAGGCGCTAGTCGACGATCTCCACGATTCCGCTGGGGGCTTCGAGGCTGGAGGCGGTGCGGCACGCTGCCGCATCGATTTGGATGCGAGGGGGGTCGGGGGGTTCGGACTCGTAGTAGGTCCCGGGGCCGTGGAATTGGCCGTAGCGGAGGACCACGCCGGTGCCTTCGTAGGCGAGCACCTGGGACTCGAGGGCTTCGCGGGACTCGTTGCCGGCCGCGGGGGTCCAGGCGATGCTCTGGGCGAGGAAGCGCTCGGCGCCCGCGGCCTGGGCGGCGGCGATCAGGTTGGCGGTGCCCTCTTCGCGGATCCGCCCGTTGCCCGCGGCCCGCAGCGGGATGTCGGCGGCGTCGTCGGGGAGGTCGGTGAGCTGGTGCATGACGAGGTCCGGGGACCAGTCGACAACCAGGTCGCGCAGCGCCTGCGCGTCGTAGACGTCGATCACGAACGGCTCGGCGCCGAGCTCGCGCACCAGCTCCGCCTTCTCGGCCGAGCGCGTCGTCCCGGCCACCGTGTGGCCCGCCTCGACCAGCATCGGCGTCAGCTTGCGCCCGATCACACCGCTCGCGCCCGCGAGGAAGATCCTCATTTCGTCACCACCTTCTGGAAGGTCATCCAGGTCGAGTATCCGCCGAGGGCGATCTCCAGCTGTTCCCCGGTCGCGGTGGTCACGCCGCCGGTCCCGTGGAGCTTCGCTTCGATGATCCGCGGCGAGTAGCCGGTCTTCGTGATCACGACTTTCTTCAGCTTCCCGTCGATGAGGCCCGCCAGCTTGGCACTGATCTCCGGGCCGCTGAACTTCAGCGTCCATTCGTGCAGCGGGCAGAGGTCGTCGTATGGATCGGGGACGCCGACGAGGTAGGGGATCGCGCCGCCGAAGACGTTTTCGCTGCTCTCGGTTTTGCCGCCCGAGCAGGCGGAGAAGAGCGTCTCGGCGACCTGCCCTTCGTACATCAGCACCTGGCCCTTGGTCTGTTCGGCCGCTTCGTCTGAGGTCGTGTACTCCGATTCCAGGCCTTTGTAGACCTGGCTGCGGGTGTCCGAGTAGAGGTCGTAGCCGTCGCCTTCGACCGTGCCGGTGAGGGCAAAGGAGCGTGAGATGACCGCCTGCGTCTTCAGCTCGGCCATCGGCCAGGAGGGCGGCGACTCGTTCGGGATCACGCCCTTGACATAGGCCTCGAGGGAGAGCGCGTTGACGACGTTCAGTTCGCTCGACCCGGCGGGGACGACCTCGAGCGCGCCGCGATAACGGGCGGCGCCGATGCCGATCGTCCCGGCGCCGCCGGCCGCGCGCAGCTTCGCGCCGCACCGTTTCAGCGGTTTGCCGCCGGAGGTCCGCAGGACGATCGTCCCGCCGAAGCGGTGTGCCTCGTAGCTTCGCGTCGGTTCCAGCTTCACCCCGCAGGCGCCGGTCGCTTCGGTGAAGGTGACGTCGCCGGAGGCGGTTTCGAGCAGGACGCGGACGACGTTCGCGCCTTCGACCGTCCCCAGGCTCGTCCCCGGGTAGTAGTGGCCGAGGATGAACTTGTAGCCCTTGCCGTGGAGCGCGTAGCCGTAGGCGCCGTAAGCGGAGAGCCCGACGCCGTGGCCGAAGCCGTGCCCGTGGACGACCCAGCTGACCGCGGCGCGGGCGCTCGCGGTGCCGGCCCCGCAAGCGCAGGTGAGCACCGCGAGGAGCGCGATGGCGAGGGCGATGGGGCGTCGTCGTGCCAAGGGTGCATCACATCAACAGACGGGAAGAAGAGGAGTCGCGGCTACACCCTCCGAACGCTACGCTGCAAGTGTCAAGTGCTGTTGAACACCCACGAGGGGGACCGAATTGGCAACGCAGGCGGTGAGACCCACCGATCACAAGCTTCTCGTCGCGGGCGAGTGGAGCGAGGGAACCGGGTGGCAGGAGGTCGTGAGCCCCTACGACGGGACCGTGGTCGGGCGCGTCGCCACCGGCGATGAAGCGACCGCGATCCGCGCGATCGAGGCCGCTCACCGCGCCTTCGAGACCGCCGACTTCCCCCAGCACGAGCGCGCCGCCGTGCTCGACCGCGCCGCCGCGCTGGTGCGCGAGCGGGTCGAGGACTTGGCGCAGACGATCGCCGCCGAGGCAGGCAAGCCGCTGAAGACGGCGCGGGTCGAGGCGAGCCGCTGCGGGGACACCCTGACCTTCAGCGCGGTCGAGGCGCGCAAGCTGACCGGCGGCACGGTGCCGATGGACGCGAGCGCCGGCGGCGTCGGCAAGCTCGGCGTGATGCTCCGCGTCCCCTACGGCGTGGTCGGCGCGATCTCGCCCTTCAACTTCCCGCTGAACCTGGTCGCTCACAAGCTCGGCCCGGCGATCGCCGCGGGCAACGCGGTGGTGCTGAAGCCCGCCGGGCAGACGCCGATCACGGCGATCAAGCTGGTCGAGATCCTGAACGAGGCGGGCCTTCCGGAGGGCTGGCTGAACGTCGTCCCCGGGCCCGGCCGCGAAGTCGGCAACGCGATCGTCGAGCACCCGCTGGTCGGCGCGATCACCTTCACCGGCTCGGCGCCGGTCGGCTGGGGCATCCGCTCCAAGGCTCCGCACAAGAAGGTGAACCTGGAGCTCGGCTCCAACGCGCCGCTGATCGTCAACGAGGACGGCGACTGGGAAGCCGCCGCGGACAAGGCGCAGGTCGCCGCCTTCGCCCACGCCGGGCAGGTCTGCATCTCGGTCCAGCGGATCCTCCTGCACGCCGCGATCGCCGAGCGCTTCACCGAGCGCCTGGTGTCGAACATGGAGAGCCTGAAGGTCGGCGACCCGCTCGATCCCGACACCGACGTCGGCCCGCTGATCACCCCCGGTGACCGCGATCGCGTCAAGGAGTGGATCGACGAGGCCGTCTCCGCGGGCGCCGAGCTCGTCACCGGCGGCGAGCTGGTCGACGAAGGCCGCTGCATCGCCCCGACGCTCCTGCGCAACGCCCCGAAAGACTCCAAGGTCTGGTGCGAGGAGGTCTTCGGCCCGGTCGCCACGATCGACACCTTCGACTCCTTCGAGGAGGGCCTGGCGATGGCGAACGACTCCAAGTTCGGCCTCCAGGCCGGCGTCTTCACCAAGGACCTGGGCCGCGCGATCGAGGCCGGCAAGACCCTCGAGTTCGGCGGCATCATGGTCAACGAAGTCCCCAGCTACCGCGCCGACCAGATGCCCTACGGCGGCGTCAAGGACAGCGGCAACACCCGCGAGGGCCCGGCCTACGCCGTCTACGAGCTGACCGAGGAGCGCTTCGTCACGCTCCAGGGCTAAGAACGATGTTGATGGGCCGAAAACCGCTCTATATCAGCGGTTTTCGGCCCGTCAACGGTGCTCGCGAGCAGCGCGAGCGCCTGGGCGCTTTTGCTGTTCGGTTCGGCGTGGTAGAGGACCAGGGTGAGGCGGTCGGCGTCGGCGATCGGGAGCTTCTCGTAGCCGAGGTCGAGCGTCCCCACCTGGGGGTGCTCGATGCGGCTGCGGCCGGAGCGCTTCGGCTTGACGTCGTGGCGCGCCCAGAGTTTGCGGAAGCGCTCGGAGCGCACCGACAGCTCGCCGACCAACTCCTCCAGTTGCGGGTCGTCGACGTCGGGCCCGGTCAGCGCGCGTAGCGAGGCCACGGCGGTCTCGGTGGCGCGGTCGCGGTCGCCGTGGGTCTCGTCGATCTGCGGGTCGAGGAACGAGGCCCGGACGAGGTTGACGCCGACCCGGTAGTAGGGGACGAGGGCGGTCGCGAGCGGGTTGGCGGCGAGCACGTCCATATAACGGCCGTAGACGTAGGACGGCGTCTCGTGCAGCGAGTCGAGCAGCTCGAGGATCCCGCTCGGGACGCGCTCGACGCGCCGTGACGGCCGGCGCCGCCGGGCGGTCGGGGAGGCGAGCCGACGCAAGTGGGCGATCCCGTCGTCATCGAGCTGCAGCGCCCGGCCGAGCGCCTCGATCACCTGCTCGGAGGGATGCTGGTCCCGTCCCTGCTCGAGCCGCACGTAGTAGTCGGCGCTGACGCCTGCCAGCATCGCCACCTCCTCGCGGCGCAGGCCGGGGACGCGGCGGCGTCCCAGATCCGGCAGGCCGACCTCCTCGGGACGGACGAGCTCGCGCCGCGCGCGGAGGTACTCGCCGATCGGGTTCTCGGAGGAGGGCATCGCTTCAAGATACGCCCGCCGCGACGCCGAGCCTGGCCCTGTCACTCCCAGGAAAGAGGGGTCTCTTGTGCGGCGGGCGCGCGGGGCGCACGCTGGGGACATGACCAACTCCACCTCCACTCCCGCCACTTCTGACCATGACCTGCTGACCACTCCGTTCGGCGCCGAGAGCACCGCGCTCGAAGTCGTCGAGGGCGTCGACCTCTCCGGCAAGCGCGCCGTCGTCACCGGCGGCGCCTCGGGGATCGGCGTCGAGACCGTGCGCGCGCTGGCATCCGCCGGTGCCGCCGTGACCATCGCCGCCCGCAAACCCGACGCCGCCGAGGCCGTCGCCGCCGAGGTGCGCGCGAGCACCGGCTCGGACGCCGTCGACTTCGCCCGGCTGGAGTTGACCGACCGCGACTCGATCGACGGCTTCGTCGCTGCCTGGGACGGGCCGCTCGACATCCTCGTCAACAACGCCGGCGTGATGGCGATCCAGGAGCTGACGCTCGCGCCCGACGGGCACGAGATGCAGTTCGCGACCAACCACCTCGGCCACTTCCGCCTGAGCCTCGGCCTGCACGACGCCCTGGCGGCGGCCGGCGGCGCTCGCGTCGTCTCTCTCAGCTCGCGTGCCCAGCTGAACTCGCCCGTGGTCTTCGACGACATCGACTTCGCCTTCCGTCCCTACACCCCGGAGTCAGCCTACGCGCAGTCGAAGACCGCCAACGTCCTCTTCGCGGTCGAGGCGGCGCGCCGCTGGGCCGCCGACGGCATCCTCGTCAACGCCGTTCATCCCGGCGCGATCATCGACACCAGCCTCGCCCGTCACATGGACCAGGAGCGCCTGAAGAGCCTGGTCGACTCCGGCGCCTACAAATTCAAGACGCCCGAGCAGGGCGCCGCGACCTCGACCCTCGCCGCCGCGTCACCGCTGATGGACGGCGTGACCGGCATCTACCTCGAAGACTGCAACGAGGCCGAGCGAGTCAGCAAAGCCCCGGAGGGCACCGGCGGCGGCATCGCTCCCTACGCCCTGGACCCAGCCAACGCAAAACGCCTCTGGGAGCTGAGTCTGGAGCTCATCGGCTGACGCCCGGGGGGCCGGATCTGATGGACCCTGAACGAACCTCCCCTGTTGTGAGGGAAGGGTCCATCAGATCCGGCTACTGCAGACCTAGTTGTCGTGCGGGCGGGCCATCGCCCGATGGTCGAGCGCCTCGTCCAGCGTCTCGACGCTGACACCGTGCTCCAGTGCGACCTCGCGCAGTGGACGCCCCGAGTCTGCCGCGTCTTTGACGATCGCCGCGGCGGCGTCGTAGCCGATGTGGGGATTGAGCGCGGTGGCCGTGGCAAGGGTCGCCTCGGCGTGACGCTCGGTCATCTCCTCGTTGGCTTCGAGGCCGGAGACGCACTTCTCGTTGAGGAGGCGTGAGGCGCTCGCCAGCAGCTTGATCGAGCCGAGCAGGTTGCGGGCGATCAGCGGCACGCGCACGTTCAGCTCGAACTGGCCCTGCATGCCGCCGATCGTGATCGCGGCGTCGTTGCCGATCACCTGGCCGGCGACCTGGATCACGACCTCCGGGATCACCGGGTTGACCTTGCCCGGCATGATCGAGGAGCCCTTCTGCAGCTCCGGCAGGCGCAGCTCGGCGAGCCCCGCCCGCGGGCCGGAGCCCATCAGCGCCAGGTCGTTGGCGATCTTGTTGAGCGAGACGGCGTAGACCTTGAGCGCGCCGGACAGCTCGACCAGCGCGTCGCGGTTGCCCTGCGCCTCGAAGGCGTCGAGCGGGCCGGAGATCTCCAGCCCGGTGTCGGACGCGAGCTTCTCGCGCACCTTGGAGGCGAACTCCGGATGGGTGTTCAGGCCGGTGCCGGTGGCGGTCCCGCCGAGCGGGATCTGGCCGACCCGCCGTAGCGTCGCCTCGACCCGCTGGACGGCGAGGCGCACCTGCGCCGCGTAGCCGCCGAACTCCTGGCCGAGCGTCACGGGGACCGCGTCCATCAGGTGCGTGCGGCCGGCCTTGACGACGTCCTTGAACTCCGTCTCCTTGGCGCCGAGCGCGTCCTCGAGCGCGCCCATCGCGGGCAGCAGGTCGTGCGTCACCTCGTCCAGCGCCGCCAGGTGCACGGCGCTCGGGAAGACGTCGTTGGACGACTGGCCCATGTTCACGTGGTCGTTGGGGTGCGCGCCGTCGCCGGCGAGGTTCGCGATCACCTCGTTGGCGTTCATGTTCGACGAGGTGCCCGAGCCGGTCTGGAAGACGTCGATCGGGAACTGGTCGTCGTACTTGCCCTCGGCGACGGCGGTGCCGGCGGTGGCGATCCGCTCGGCGACGTCGGCGTCGAGCTTGCCCAGCGCGCCGTTCGCCTCCGCCGCGGCGGACTTGATCCGGCCCAGCCAGCGGACCACGGGGACCGGCACGCGCTCGCCGGAAACCGGGAAGTTGTCGACTGCCTTGGTGGTCTCGCCACCCCAGAGCTGCTCGCCCGAGGTGCTGCCTGCGTCAACGCTCAAGTTCATGCCTCCGTGAAGTCTTTAGGGGAGGACGAAGCGTATTGCGCGAGCGCGGTCGGCGGCCCGCTCAGGCCAGGCCGTTGGCGAACATGCCGACGACGGTCGCCAGCGCGAAGAGGGTCGCGCAGAGGATCGCCAGGCCGGCAAGGCGCGGGCCGAGAGCCGCTTGGGTCTTCAGGTGCTGGTCTTCCATTTGCTCCTGATCGGTCTCGGCGGGAGACTCCTGAGCTCTGCAACTCGACCGCCATAAATCTCTACACCGTTTGGTGTAACGTGCCGCCTATGCCGACCGTTCGCGAGGCGACTTTCGACCTCTTCCGGGAGCAGGGGATGACGACGATCTTCGGTAACCCGGGGTCGACCGAGCTGCCGATGCTCCGTGACTTCCCGAGCGACTTCACCTACGTACTCGGGCTGCAGGAGGCGATCGTGGTCGGGATGGCCGACGGCTTCGCCCAGGCGAGCGGCCGCACCACCGTGGTCAACCTGCACACGGCGCCGGGGGTCGGCAACGCGATGGGGGCGATCTTCAACGCGCAGGCCAACCACTCGCCGCTGCTGATCACCGCGGGCCAGCAGGCGCGCGCCCAGATCACGCTGCAGGCGAACCTCACCAACCGCGACGCGACGCGGATGCCGCACCCGCTGGTGAAGTGGAGCTACGAGCCGCCGCGGGCCGAGGACGTGCCGCTGGCGCTCGCCCACGGCGCGCACCTCGCGCGGCTGGCGCCGCGCGGGCCGGTCTTCGTGTCGCTGCCGATGGACGACTGGGGCGTCGAGGTCGACGCCGACGACGCCCGCCACGCGATCACCCGCAAGGTGACGGGACGCGCCGTCGCCGACCCGGCCGCGGTCGCGGCGCTGGCGGCGGAGCTGGACGCGGCGCGCAACCCGGTCCTCGTCGCCGGCCCCGACATCGACACCGCCGGGGGCTGGGACAGCGCGATCGCCCTGGCCGAGCGCCAGCGCCTCCCGGTCTGGGCCTCGCCCGCGACCGGCGGCGTCCGCCTCGGCTTCCCCGAGAACCATCCGAACTTCCGCGGCGTCCTCCCGCCCGCGATCGGCCCGGTCGGGATGACTCTGGAGGGCCACGACCTGATCGTCGTGGTCGGCAGCTCGGTCTTCCCGTACTACCCCTACATCCCGGGGCCGCTGTTGCCCGAGGGCGCGCGCCTGGTCGCGATCACCTCCGACCACGACGAGGCGGTCCGGGCGCCGATGGGCGACGCGATCGTCGCCGACGTCGGCCTGACGCTGGCGGCGCTGGTCGAGGCGGTCCCCGAGTCCGGCCGTCCCGCGCCCGAGCCAAATCCTGGCCCAGGCGATCTGGAGATCACCGACCCGCTGAACGCCTCGACCGTCCACGGCGCGCTGCGCGAGGTGCTCCCTGAGGACGCGATCGTCGTCCTCGAGTCGCCCTCCTCGACTCTGGCCCTGCGCAACCAGCTGCGCCTCTCGCGTCCCGGCTCCTATTACTTCAGCGCCGGCGGTGGCCTCGGCTTCGGCCTTGCCGCATCGGTCGGCGTGCAGATGGCGCAGCCCGATCGGCCCGTCGTCTGCGTCCTCGGCGAGGGCTCCGCCCAGTACGCGATAACCGCCTTCTGGAGCGCCGTCGCCTACGACGTGCCGGTCACCTTCCTGGTCCTGCGCAACGAGGAGTACGCGATCCTCAAGTGGTTCGCCGAAGTCGAGCAGATCACCGGCGCGCCCGGTCTCGACCTGCCGAAGCTCGATGTCGCCGCCGTCGCCGCGGGGTACGGCGTGAGCACGACGACCGCGACCGATCGCGACGGCGTCGCGGGAGCCTTGCAAGCGGCACTCGCGTCGTCGAAGCCGGAGCTGGTCGAAGTCCCGGTCGCCCCCGGCATGTCCCTCTTCTAGGCCGATGGCGGCCCGCCGCTCGCTCCTCGACCGCGGCCCGGCGGCGTTGATGCCGCCGACTCGCGACCCGTCCCCGGACCGGGCGCCCGATTCGCTCGCCGCCGGCGTCGCCCAACCGCTACGCGGCGAACTCGAGGCGCTGCTCGGCGCCGACCGCGTCCTCTCGCGCCCCGCGGACCTGATCAAGTACGCCTCCGACGCCTCGCCCTATCGCAAGTTCCCCCGCGCGGTGGTGATGGCGAAGACGGCTGAGGACGTCGCGGCGGTCCTTGCCTTCGGTCGCGCGCAAGGCATCCCGGTCACCTTCCGCGCCGGCGGCACGAGCCTCAACGGCCAGGGGCAGTCCGACGGCATCCTCGTCGACGTGCGCCGCCACTTCCGCGGCCTCACCGTGCTCGATGACGGCGCCGCCGTCCGGGTCGGCACCGGCACGATCCTCGGCCACGTCAATCGCGTGCTGGCGCCGCTCGGCCGCCGCCTCGGCCCCGACCCGGCGAGCACCGACGTCGCCACCGTCGGCGGCGTCGTCGCCAACAACTCGGGCGGTATGCGCTGCGGCGTGACCAAGGACAGCTACTCGACCCTGCGCTCGCTGACCTTCGTCCTGCCCTCGGGGACCCGGATCGACACCGCCGCGCCGGGCGCCGCCGCCGAGTTCGAGGCGGCCGAGCCCGAGCTCGCCGCGGGCCTCGCGGCGATCCGCGACGAGATCCGTGCCGACGCCGGGCTCAGCGCTCGCATCCGCCGCAAGTTCGAGATCAAGAACACGACCGGATACCGCCTCTGCGCCTTCCTCGACGCGACGTCGCCGCTGGAGATCTTCCGCCGGCTGCTGGTCGGCTCGGAGGGGACGCTCGCCTACGTCTCCGAGGTCGTCTTCGAGACCGTTCCGCAGCCCACCCTCACCACGACCGCCTGGGTCCACTTCCCGGACATCGACAGCGCCATCGCCCCGGTGACGGACCTCGTCGCGGGCGGCGCCACGGCGGTTGAGCTGATGGTCGCGCCCGCGCTGATCACCGCCGCCTGGAACATGGTCGGCGCGCCGCAAGAGTGGAAAGAGCTCGATCCGACCTCGGCGGCGCTGCTGGTCGAGTACGGCGGCGCGACGGAGGAGGAGCTCGCCGCGCAGGTCGCGCACGGGATCGAGCTGCTCAGGTCCCACGAGACGATCCGCCCGATCGACTTCACCCGCGATCCGGCCGAGATCGAGACCGCCTGGCGGGTGCGCGAGGGCCTCCAGGGGCTGGTCGGCCGCCTGCGCCTGCCGGGCACGGCGCTGATCCTCGAGGACGTCTGCGTCCCGCCCGCCCGGATCGCCGAGTGCACGCACGATCTCCAGCCGCTCCTGATCGAGCACGGCTTCCTGCCCGGCGTCGCCGGCCACGCCTCGGCCGGGAACCTCCATTTCATGCTGACCCCGGACTTCTCCAAGCCCGAGGACATCGAGCGCTACGAGGCCTTCATGGAGGGCCTGGTCGCGCTGATCGTCGACAAGTACGACGGCTCGTTGAAGGCCGAGCACGGGACCGGCGTGAACATGGCGCCTTACGTGGAGCGCGAGTGGGGGGCGCGGGCGACCGAGCTGATGTGGCGGGTGAAGCGCCTGGCCGACCCCGGCGGGGTGCTCTCGCCCGGCGTCGTCCTCAACCGCGACCCGACCGCGCACCTGCGCGACCTGAAGACGACGCCGCCGATCGAGAAGTCGGCGACGACCTGCGTCGAGTGCGGCTTCTGCGAGCCGGTCTGCCCGAGCCGGGACCTGACCACGACGCCGCGCCAGCGGATCGTCCTGCGGCGGGAGATCGCGCGGCAGCCGAACGGCTCGGCGCTGCAGGGTGCGCTGCTGGACGAGCTCGGCTACGAGGCGCTCGACACCTGCGCCGCGGACGGCAGTTGCCAGCTCGCCTGTCCGGTCGGGATCGACACCGGGGCGCTGGTGAAAGAGCTGCGGGCCGAGCGCCACACCGGCCGCGCCGAGCGGGCGGCGCTGGCGACGGCGAAGCGCTGGAAGGCGGTCGAGGGCGCCTCGCGGACGGCGCTGCGCGTGGGCGGTCCGGCAGCGCGGCGGACCCGTAAAGGGCGCGCGCTCCCGGGCCCGGCGAACGCATCGCTCCCGGCGACGACCCGCGAGGGCGCGGCCGCGGTCTACGTCCCCTCCTGCACGAACCGGATCTTCGGCGGCGGCCCGGTCGAGGCGTTGGTCGCGGTCTCGGCGCGGGCGGGTCTGCCGGTCTGGATCCCGGCCGACGTGGCGGGGAGCTGCTGCGGGATGCCGTGGGGCTCGAAAGGCTACGGCGACGCCCACGCCCACAAGGCGAACGAGATGGTCGAGCGCCTCTGGGCCTGGAGCGGCGAAGGCGCGCTGCCGATCGTCGTCGACGCCGCCTCCTGCACCGGCGCGATCGTCGAACCGGGGGAGGGGACGCTGAGCGAGGCGAACGCCGCTCACCTGGCGCAGCTCCAGATCGTCGACTCCGTCGCCTGGGCCCACGACCGTCTGCTGCCCGAGCTGGAGATCGTCCACAAGCTCGACGCGGCCGCGATCCATCCGACCTGCGCGACCAACCGCCAAAGCAACGCCCGCCGCCTCAGCGCCCTGGCCGCGGCACTCGCCGACGACGTCCACCAACCCCCGACCGCGACCTGCTGCGGCTTCGCCGGCGACCGCGGCATCACCCACCCCGAGCTGACCGCCGCGGCGACCCACCAAGAGGCATCCGAGCTCTCAGGCCAGACCTTCGACGCCTACCTCTCGTCCAACCGCACCTGCGAGATCGGCCTCACCCGAGCCACCGGCCACACCTACGAGTCGATCATCAACGCCTTGGACCGCGCCACCCGCCGCTCTGGCTCAGTCCGCCGCTAGAAGATCGATTTCACGGAAAGGGACAGGGAGGGACGCTGGCCGTCTCGGCCACGGCCCTGGCTGGCTGTGGCCATGGCCGAGACGGCCGGGGATGTGGGGAGTGGCGGGATCGCCCACGCGAGCGTCACGGGAGGGACACGCCTCCGTGACGGGACTCGCATCTCGTGGGAGAGAGCGTGGGAAGTCCACGCTTCCGTGCGTGTTGGGCAACAGTCACGAGCACGCTCGCTGAGTTAGGCCCCCTATAGCGCCCCTAACTCAGCGAGCGCGTCTCTGGGCCCTGTTTTCAGGCCCGAAAACGGCCAGAATGTGCCCAAAGGCGGCGGGAAGTGCGGAGTTTCTGCATCTTCGTCAACGACCCGGGCTCTTCGTGGCATCTCTCGCGCCTCCCTGTCACGCAAGTCCGACTCCTCCTGGACCCGTGCCAACTCCCCGAGGTTTTTCACGAACCCCTTCCGTCCTGGGCGTCTCATGGCGGCCACAGCCTGCCAGGGTCGCCATGAGACGCCCAGGACGCACCTCGGATGGCCGGGGCTGGCCGGGAGTGCCTCCGTCCCGCCGTGAGACTCCGCCGCTAGCCGACGTTGACCGGCCGAAAACCCGTCGAGTAGTCCGGTTTCCGGCCCGTCAACCGCGAGGTCAACCGGCGGGTTTGCCGGTGGCCCGCGCGTCCATCTCGGCGAGGAGGCGTTGGGTTTTCGCGTCGCGCTCCTGGCGCTTGTCGATCAGGGGGTTGACGATGCCGCGGAGGGCGCTCACGTAGCGCCACCACTTCGGGGCGAAGACGCGGGGGGCGCGCTCTTCGATGCCGCGGACGAAGGCGGCGGCGGCTTCGTCGGGTTTGATCCGCTTCATCAGGAAGGACGGGATGCCCTCGTTGAGTTTCTGGGCGTCGGGTTGGGAGAGGGCGTCCTGGACCATGTTGGTGTCGACCCAGCCGAAGTAGGCGACGGTGGCCGAGGCGCCGTGGGAGGCGAGCTCGACGCGGAGGGAGCGTCCCAGGGACTCGACCCCGGGCTTGGCCACCGCGTAGGGGCTGTTGCCCATGCCGTTGGCGAAGGCGTAGACGGAGGAGACGAGGCCGAGCTGGCCCTGGCGCTCGACGATCTGGGGGAGGGCGGCGCGCACGGTGCGGAAGACGCCGAGCAGGTCGACCTCGAGCACCCGTTCCCATTCCTCGCCGGACATGCCGTAGACGGTCGACATCTGCTTCTGGGCGATCCCGGCGTTGGCGACGGCGCAGTCGAGGCCGCCGAAGGTCTTGACCACCTCCGCGACCGCGGCCATCATCGCGCCCTGGTCGGTGACGTCGGCACCGATCCCGATCGCCCGCTCGCCGATCCGGTCGGCCGCGTCGCGGGCCTGGTTCGGGTCGAGGTCGAGGACCGCCACCGAGGCGCCCCGCATCTGCATCTGACGCGCGGTCTCGAAACCGATCCCTCGCGCCGCGCCGGTCACCAGCGCCACCTTGCCGTTCAAATCGAATGCAGGCATCGGTGTAATGGTATTGGCCGGCGCTCAATTAGGCTGCCCGCCGTGGGAGATGCAGCCGCGTCCCTCTCGTCCTTTGCCGCGGCGCACGGCCTCGAGGCCGTGCCGATGCTCGACGCCGGTCCGCTGACCCCGCTGCTGGTCGAGTCCGGTGGGGGACGGATCGCGCCCGCGGCCCACGGCCCACTCGGCGACGGCGTCGACGGCACGATCGGGCAGCTCGCCTACACCCGCAACAAGACCTTCCGCTTCGCCGTCGCCCTCACCGAGATCCCCGCCTCGACCGCCTTCGCCCCGCGCGTCTTCTGCGTGCGCAGTGGCCGCAGCACCCGCGACGACGAGTTCTACGGCTTCGAGGCCCGCCACTCGAAGCTCTGGACCGAGAGCCTCGCCCTCAACGAGCGCTACCGGATCGCGACCAGCCCCTTCCAGGACCAGAACTGGCTGCGGCAGCTGTTCGCGCCCGCTTTCGTCCACTGGCTCGCGGATGCGGCGCCGCCCGGGTTCTCCTTCGAACTGGCCTACGGCGCGCTCCTCTGCTCGACCGAGGACGACGACCCCGACCCGGCCGCGCTCGCCGACCTCGCCGCCGCCACCGCCCACGTCGCGACGCGCATCCGCCGGGAGTGCGAGGAGTAGCCATGCAGCTGAACCGCGTCGGCATCGCCCTGATCGCCTTCTTCGGCCTGGTCGGGCTCGGCTTCGTCGTCGTCCCGGTCGTGGTCGGCGCCGACGGGCAGATCGTCGCGATCCTGGGACTGCTCGGGGCGATCTGGGTCATCGTCGCCGGCGGCCTCGTCCTCTACGCCCGGCACCAGCGCCGCAAGGCCGCCCACCAGGACGAGGTCTTCCGCACCGGGATCCGCGGCACCGCGACCGTGCTCGAGGCCGGGTCGAACATGACCGTGAACGAGATGCCGATGATGAACCTGCGCCTGGAGCTCGACATCCCCGGCGTCGGCACCCGCCGCACCAGCCGCCGCGAAGTGATGCCGGTCTTCGCCGCGAATCGCATGGCGCCGGGGCTCGTGCTGCCCGCCTACTTCAACGGCGCGGATCCGGGCGACTTCGTTCTCGTGTGGTGAGGGCGTGGGGCCGCGGGGCGCCCCAACCTAGAATCCGCTGTCCGTGCCTAAATTCGCCCCCGTAGATCCGAAGCAGTCCTTCCCCGACCTCGAGCAGGGCGTGCTCGAGCGCTGGCGCGAGCAGGACCTCTTCGCCCGCAGCCTCGCCGAGCGCGCCGACGCGCCGATCTGGTCCTTCTACGAGGGCCCGCCGACCGCCAACGGGCGCCCCGGCTCCCACCACGTCCTCGCCCGCGTCTTCAAGGACATCTACCCGCGCTACCGCACCATGTGCGGGTACCGGGTGCCGCGCAAAGCGGGCTGGGACTGCCACGGGCTGCCGGTCGAGCTGGAGGTCGAAAAACAGCTCGGCATCTCCTCCAAGGATGAAATCGAGACCTTCGGGATCGCCGAGTTCAACCAGCGCTGCCGCGAGTCGGTCTTCGAGTACGTCGAGGAGTGGAACCGCCTGACCGAGCGGATCGGCTACTGGATCGACCTCGACGACCCCTACGTGACGCTCGAGGACCGCTACATCGAGTCGGTCTGGTGGTCGTTGAACAAACTCTTCGAGGGGGGCCGCCTCTACGAGGGCCACAAGGTCGTCCCCTACTGCCCGCGCGACGGCACGCCGCTCTCCTCGCACGAGGTGGCGCAGGGCTACCAGGACGTCAAGGACGCCTCGATCTACGTGCGCTTCCCGCTGGTCGGCGCGGAGGGCGAATCGCTGCTGGTCTGGACGACGACCCCCTGGACGCTCCCCGGCAACAAAGCCGTCGCGGTGAACCCGTCGGTCACCTACGTCCGCGCCCGCGTCGACGGCGAGGTCCTGATCGTCGCCCGCGACCTGGTTGAGAAGGTCCTCGGCGAGGGCGCCGAGGTCCTGGAGGAGATCGACGGCTCCGCCCTGATCGGGCGCGAGTACAGCGGCCCGATCTTCGAGCTCTCCGACGTCGAGCCCGGCGCCTACCCCGTCATCGCCGGCGACTACGTCACGACCGAGGACGGCACCGGCCTCGTCCACATCGCCCCTCCGTTCGGCGAGGACGACTACGTCGTGGCCGCCGCCGCGGGCATCTTCGACCCCACCGTCGCGAGCTCGCTCTACAACCCGGTCCGCCCCGACGGCAAATTCGACGACCGAGTCATCGGCTTCGCCGGCGAGTTCGTAAAAGGGAGTGAGACGACCCGCCGCCTCATCGACCGCCTCTCCGAGCGCGGCCTGCTCTTCCGCGAGCAGGTCTACGAGCACGCCTACCCGCACTGCTGGCGCTGCGGCACCCCGCTCCTCTACTACGCGACGACCTCCTGGTACATCGGCACCTCGGCCGTCCGGGACAGCTTGCTCGCCAACAACGAGACGATCGGCTGGCACCCCGAGCACGTCAAGCACGGCCGCTTCGGCAAATGGCTGGAGAACAACGTCGACTGGGCGCTCTCGCGCAACCGCTACTGGGGCACGCCGCTGCCGATCTGGCGCTGCGATGACGAGGGCTGTGGCAGCGTGACCTGCGTCGGCTCCAAAGAGGACTTGGTGAAGCACGGCGGCAGCGTCCCGGACGACCTCCACCGCCCCTACATCGACGAAGTCACGTTGCGCTGCGAGGACTGTGGCGGCGCCATGCACCGGGTCAGCTCGGTGATCGACACCTGGTACGACAGCGGCGCGATGCCCTTCGCCCAGTTCCACTACCCCTTCGAGGGCAAGGAGGAGTTCGCCGAGCGCTTCCCCGCCGACTACATCTGCGAGGCCCAGGACCAGACCCGCGGCTGGTTCTACACGCTGCTCGCCGAGTCGACCCTCCTCTTCGAGGAGTCGAGCTTCAAGAACTGCGTCTGCCTCGGCCTGATCCTCGACCCCGAGGGCCAGAAGATGTCGAAGAGCCGCGGCAACGTGGTCGACCCCTGGGACGTGCTCGCCGCCCACGGCGCCGACGCCTTCCGCTGGTACTTTCTGACCGCCCAGCAACCCTGGGCCGGCTACCGCTTCTCCGCCGACACGGTCGGCGAGTCGGTCCGCCAGTTCATGCTGACGCTCTGGAACACGTACTCGTTCTGGGTCCTCTACGCGAACGCGAGCGACGATCTCGACCTGGAGGGCGCGGGCGACCTCACCGACCTCGACCGTTGGGCGCTCTCGCGGCTCCAGGCCACCGTCGCGACCGTGCGCGAGCGGATGGACGACTTCGACGCGACCACCGCCGGGCGGGCGATCGCCGAGTTCGTCGAGGAGCTCTCCAACTGGTACGTGCGGCTCTCGCGCCGCCGTTTCTGGGACGGGGACGCGGCCGCCTTCGCGACCCTGCGCACCTGCCTGTTGGAGACGTCGAAGATGCTCGCCCCGTTCACGCCTTTCCTCGCCGACGAGATCTACCGCAACCTCCAGGGCGGCGCCGACGGCGAGTTCGGGGAGGCGCCGGACTCGGTCCACCTGGCCGACTTCCCGGAGGTCGACGAGGTGCTCCTCGACCCCGAGCTGGAAGCCGGGATGGCCGCGGTGCAGCGCACCGTCCGCCTCGGCCACGCCGCCCGCTCCGCCGGCAAGGTGAAAGTGCGCCAGCCGCTGCGCCGCGCGGTGATCGTCGCCAACGAGGACGAGCGCGCCTCGATCGAGGCGCTCGCTGACCTGGTCACCGCCGAGCTGAACGTGATGGACCTCGACTTCGTCTCCGAGGAGGGTGAGCTCGTCACCTACACGGTGAAGCCGAACTACCGCACGCTCGGGCCGCGCTTCGGCAAGGGCATGCCGCAGGTCGCCGCCGCGGTGAGCGCTCTCGACGCCTCGAGCGTCGCGAGCACGGTCGCCTCGGGCGGCGAGGTCGGCATCTCGATCGACGGCCACGACCACACTCTCGGCACCGACGACCTGATCATGGCCCTGGCGCCGCTGGAGGGCTACGAGGTCGAGGCCGAGGCGGGCCACGCGGTCGCGCTGCAACTGGAGATCGACGAGGAGCTCCGCCGCGCCGGCCTCGCCCGCGAGGTCGTCCGCGCCGTCCAGGACGCGCGCAAGAACGCGGGGCTCGAGATCACCGACCGGATCGAGCTCGGCCTCGGCGGCGATGCCGAGCTGCTCGAGGTCGCCGGCGAGCACGAGGCCTACATCGCCGGCGAGACCTTGGCGACCGGCATCACCTTCGGCGACGCGGACGGGGCGGGGGGCACCGTCAGCGCCGCGACGATCGACTCCCGCGAGCTGCGGATCTCGGTCCACCCGGTTTGAGGCGCGCCCGCCAACTCTCGGCGCCGATCCTGGCGCTGGTGCTCGTTGCCCTGGTTCTCCCGGGCCTGGCGCTCGCCGACGAAAGCTACGGCGAAGGCGAAACCGGCAACGAAGGCGGGGGAGGCGGGCTGGTCGGCTCGACCGGACGCCCCCAGCTCCTGCTCATCCACGGCGGCTCGTTCCTTTACGACGACCCGACCTTCGAACCGCTGACCCGCGGCCGTGCCGTCGCCGCCGGCTTCGTCCCCCATTACGTCACCTATCCGCTCGGCGACCTCCCGGCGGCGGTCGAGCGCGTCCGCGCCGAAGCTCGCCGCCTGCGCGAAAAGTTCGGTGTCGCCCGCGTCTACGCCTACGGCTCCTCGGCGGGCGGGACGTTGGCGGCGCTCCTCTCCGGCGACCACCTGGTCAGCGCCGCCGTCGCCAAGGCGCCGATCTCGGACCTGACGACCTGGGAATGGCCGACCGAAAGGTACGGACCGACCTACTGGGAAGACCTCGGCGTCGACCTCGCGGACCGCGAACGGCTCTCGCCGATCCGCCGCCTGCAACTCGCTCCTTTGCTGGTGATTCAGGGTCGCGGAGACAACGTCGTACCGGCCGGGATGAACGAAACGTTCGCTGCGGCCTATCCTCGGGTAAAGCTTTGGTTGGTGGCCGGAGGGCACACGACCGACCGTGTGCGCCCGTTTCTGGTCTCCCGCGCCATGAAGTGGCTGGCGCAGATCGCGGCGCAAAAGACGCGCGCGGTGCCCCGAACCGAAGCGAAGCAGTGAGGCGTCAAGTGCGAGCCGGGCCTCACCACCCCCTAACCTTAAGTTGACCAATGGACTCAAGAAAACATCCTGACGAGGCTGAGTCAGGGCGCCGTTTCCGCCCCGACATCGAGGGGCTGCGGGCGATCGCGATCGTCGCCGTCCTCCTCGCGCACGCCGGGGTGCCGTTCCTGGCCGGCGGTTATGTCGGGGTCGACGTCTTCTTCGTCATCTCCGGCTTCCTGATCACCGGCCTGCTGGTGCGGGAGCTCGAGGGCACCGGCACGATCTCCCTGCGCGGCTTCTACGCGCGCCGCGCCAAACGCCTGCTGCCGCTCTCCGCGGTCCTGCTGGTGACCGTCGGCGTGCTCTCGATGATCCTGCTCTCACCGCTGCGCAACACCGAAGTCGCCGGGGACATCATCGCCTCGGCCCTCTACGTCGCCAACTGGCACTTCGCCGCCCAATCGGTCGACTACTTCGCCCAGGGTCTCGAACCGAGCCCGGTCCTGCACCTCTGGTCGCTGGCGATCGAGGAGCAGTTCTACGTCGTCTGGCCGGGGCTGATGCTGGCCGTCACCTGGATCTTCCGCCGCCGCGGCCACTCGGTCCGCCCCATCCTCTGGGTCGCGGTGATCGCGATCTTCGCCGGCTCGCTGATCTACGGCATCGTGCTGACCGACGACAAACCGTCGTTTGCCTACTTCTCCACCTTCGCCCGCGCCTGGGAGCTCGGCCTCGGCGCGGCGCTCGCGCTGATCGGCACGGTGAAGCTGCCGCGCATCGGCGCCGCCGCGCTTGGCTGGGCAGGCGTCGCCGCGATCCTCTACGCGAGCTTCTTCTTCACCGGGAATACGGCCTTCCCGGGGAGCGCCGCGCTCGTCCCGACCCTCGGCGCGGCGGCGCTGATCCTCTCCGGCACGGCGCTCGCCGCGACCGCCGGCGGCGTCACCGGCGTCAAGGCCGGGGCGGGCTGGGTCCTCTCCCTGGCGCCGGTCCGGTACGTCGGCCGCATCTCCTACTCCTGGTACCTCTGGCACTGGCCGTTCCTGATCTTCGCCGCGGCGATCTGGGGCCCGCGCCTCTCGGTCGCCGCCGGGCTCCTGGCGGTCGCCGCCTCCTGGGTGCCGACCCAGCTGACCCACATGCTGATCGAGGACCCGGTCCGCCGCGCCCCCGCGTTGCGCCGCCTGCCGAACCGCGCGATCGCCCTCGGGCTCGCCTGCATGGCGCTCGCGGTTGGGGTCGGGATCGGCCTGCGGGACTCGCAGCCGACGGTGCGCCTGGCGAAGATCGGCGACGTGCCCGGTGCCGCGGCCCTGGTCGACCAGCCGGTGCCGCAGGAAACCGCGACGGCGCTGCGTCCCAACCCGCTGAAGGCCCGCGCCGACCGCGGGCGCAGCTACTACGAAGGCTGCATGGTCGGGATCGAAGGCACCAACTCGAACAAGTGCCTCTATGGCAATCCGACCGGGGACCGCACGCTGATCCTCTTCGGCGATTCGCACGCGATGCAGTACTTCCCGGCGGTCGAGGAACTTGCCAACATCCACGGCTGGCGCCTGATCGTGCTGACCAAGGCGGAATGCCCGCCCGAGGAAGTCGAAGTCAAAAGCATGGTCGAAGACCGCGAGTACTCGCAGTGCGACGAATGGCGCGAAGAAGCCTTCAAGCGGATCGAAGCGGGCGGCAAGAGCGTGACGGTCGTAATGAGCGGGGACACCGAATACACGCCGTACGGCCCGGACGGCGACGAGCTATCCGGCAACGAAGCGGCGGAAGCGATGGAAGCCGGCTACCTACGCACCTTGAAACGGATCGAAGCCGCCGGTCCCCACACGGTCGTCATCCGTGACAACCCCACCTCGGCCGAAGACATCCCCAGCTGCGTCTCCGAAGACATCCAGCACCTCGGGCGCTGCGCCTTCCCCCGGCTCAAAGAATGGGACCGCGAATACGACGTCCGCGCCGCCGAAGCCTCACGCAACACCCACCTCGTCGACTTCATCGGCGACATCTGCCCCGGCGAAGTCTGCCGCGCCGTGATCGGCAACGCCCTCGTCTACCGCGACAAAGACCACCTCACGGCAACTTTCGCCCGCACCCTCGAGCCGATGCTCGAAAGCGATTTCCGCGAAGACGGCCTTTTGTAGCCCGCCGAGGGGGTGAACTTCCGCCGCCCGCACCCTTAGGGGCGCGTGCGATTCAGCCGTCACGCAAAGAACAACCTCCGGCTATATGAGGTGACGATTCAGGAGGTGGAATCCGTTGTGCGGGACTCGATCGGAAAAGACTCCGATGAGCGAGGCAATCCGCGCTACCTTGGACTGATCGCAGGACGGCCCTATCGCGTGGTGATCGCGCTGGATGACTCCGATGTCGTCATCACTCACTTTCCGGAGGAACGAGGATGAAAGTCGACTACGACAGCGAGGCGCATTCGATCCTTTTCGAATTCGGCGAGTTCCATCGCTTCGAGAGAGGCGATCACGTGGAGGTTCTCGGGGACTACCGATGCATCGTCGGGGTCCACGACGGCCATGTCGCCCACATCCAACTTCTCAACGCTGATCTGAATCTCGCCCTCCTCGATGAGGTCGCGGAGCGCCTTGAACTCGATGCCTCCGGACTGAGGGCCGCCGCTCAGGCCGCACTGGCCGCCCCCGACCGCGAGATCACGATCGAGGTCGGCGCTCAGCGCCTGCTCGGCGCGGGGACGAAAGCCGCCTGACCGACGGGCGTTACTCGCCCGTCGGGTTGATCAGGAAGTCGGTTTTCGCGGAGTCGGAGAACTTGATCCAGCACTGGTCGGGCGAGACGCCGGCCACCTCGATCAGCGCCTGCTCGATGCGCTTGGCGATCTCCGCCTTCTGCTCGTCGGAGCGGCCCTCGTACCAGTGGACCTCGACGAACGGCATGGGAGGGAGGCGCCGCCGTTAGGCGAGCGCCGGCTCCAGTTCTGCCTCGAGGCGACGCTTGGGCATCGCGCCGACGATTTTCTTCGTCATCTGCCCGTCCTTGAAGAGGATCATGGTCGGGATCGAGAGGACTTCGTACTGCGCCGCGGTCTGCTGGTTCTCGTCCACGTTGAGGCTGAGGATCTTGAGGTTGTCGCGCTCACCGTCGATCTCCTCGAGGACCGGGTGGACGACGCGGCACGGCCCACACCACGGCGCCCAGAAGTCGACCAGGACGGCGCCCTCGGCGTCGAGAACATCAGATTTGAAGGTGGCGTCGGTTACGTCGGCCAAATTTCCACTCACGGTGATCGCTCTCCCGAGTCGCGTTCTAGAAGTCCAATACTTCAAAAAGTATAGCGCCCCTTTGAAGGGGGCCAAAGGCTAGCTCAGCGCTAGGTTGGGACCATGACCAACGCCGAGATCGCTGCCGCCCTCGACGAACTGGGGGTCCTCTACGAGCTCGACGGCGCGGTGCGCTACCGCGTCCTCGCCTATTCGACCGCGGCCAAGGCGATCCGCGAAAGCCCGGTCTCGGTCGAGGAGCTGGCGCGGGCCGGGAAGGCCACCGAGATCCCCGGCGTCGGCAAGACGCTCGCCGAAAAGATCGACGCCCTGCTGGAGACCGGCGAGATCCCGGCCGCGGTGAAGCTGAAGGCGAAATTCCCACCGACCCTGGTGGAAGTGACGCGCGTCCCCGGGATCGGCCCGAAAACCGCGCGCCTGCTGTGGGACGAGCTGCAGATCTCCTCGCTCGAGGACCTGAAAAAGGCCGCCGAGGAAGAGAAGATCCGTGACGTCAAAGGGCTGGGGCCGAAGGCCGAGGAGAACGTGCTGGCCTCGCTCGAGCGCCTCGGCGAGCCGGGGGAGGGCCCGGGCCGCCTGCTGCTCTCGACCGTGCGGCCGATCGCCCAGGAGCTGGCCGAAGCGCTTCGCGAGCACCCCGGCGCCCACCGGGTCGAGGTCGCCGGCTCGGTCCGCCGTTGGGCCGAGACCTGCAAGGACATCGACCTGATCGCGACCGCCGACGAGGGCAAAGAGCTCGCCCAGTTCCTCGCCGAGCACCCGCTGATCGCGGCCGCCGGCAAACCGGGGAAAAACGGCGTCCGCGCGCAGACCCACAACGGCGTCTCGGTCGACCTGCGGATCGTTCCGCCGGCCGCCTTCGGCAACCTGCTCCAGCACTTCACCGGCTCCCAGGCCCACAACATCCAGTTGCGCGAGGACGCGGTGAAGCGCGGCCTCTCGGTCTCCGAGCACGGCGTCACCGACACCGAGACCGACGAGGTCACCCTCTGCGAGACCGAGCACGAGGTCTACGAGCGCCTCGGTTACGCCTACATCGAGCCGGAGCTGCGAGAGGGTCGCGGGGAGCTGAAGGCGGCGCGCGAAGGCAAGCTGCCGGAGCTGATCGAGCTCGACGACATCCGCGGCGACCTTCACGCCCACACGACCCTCTCCGACGGCCGCAACACCCTCGCCGAGATGGCCGAGGCGGGGCAGGACCGGGGCTACGCCTACATGGCGATCACCGACCACTCCGCCACCCACGGCTTCGGCGACGACGTCCAGCCCGACGCGCTGCGGAAGCGGATCGAGGAGGTCGCCGCCTGGAACTCCGAGCACGGCAGCCGCCGCTTTCGCCTCCTGGTCGGCTCGGAGATCAACATCGGCCTCGACGGCACCCTCGACTACCCCGACGACCTCGTCGCCGAACTGGACTGGGTCGTCGCCTCCGTCCACACCTCCTTCAACGTCTCCGAAAAGGACATGACCGCCCGCGTCGTCGCCGCGATCGAAGACCCGAACGTCGACTGCATCGGCCACCTCACCGGCCGCCTGATCGGCCGTCGTGAGCCCTACGGGATCGACGTCGAGGCGGTCGCCGAGGCCGCCGCCCGCACCGGCACGATGATCGAGATCAACGGCAACCCCAACCGCCGCGACCTCTCCGACCGCCACGCGCGCCTGGCCGCCGACGCCGGCGTCCGCATCGTCCTCAACACCGACGCCCACGGCGTCGACACCCTCGACAACATGGCCTACGCCGTCGCCACCGCCCGCCGCGCATGGCTGAGCAAGGCCGAAGTCGCCAACACCCGCACCTGGTCGGAGTTCAAGAAGCTGAAGAAGAAGTGAGCGTCTGCATTTGATCCCGCATAGCGGGAAGAAGTGCAGACGCTACATCGCGTGCGCGCGGTCGCTGCGGAGGCCGGGGGTGCGGACCAGCTGGATCGGTTTCAGGGCCGAGGTGGGGACGACGAAGAAGCGGTGGCCGTCGCGCTCCTCGATCGCGACGACGGCGGCCTCGCGGGTGTGCCAGGCCAGGGAGACGATCAGCGCGTAGCCGGTGCCGATGATCGCGACGCCGGGGAAGAAGAGGCCGAGGCCGCCCGCGATGACCGCGGTGAGGAGGATCGGCCAGAGGCGCTGGATCGCGATCCGGCCGGGGGACTGCGAGGGGAGGGAGGTGGCCATGCGGGCGCGGGAGAGCGGCACGCGCATGTCCTCGCGGGCGCGCTCCGGGCGCCCCAGCCAGAAGCCGAGGATGAGGGCGATCGCCCACCAGGCGAGGGCGACGATGATGGTGGTGGAGCTCGGTTCGCCGCCGACCGAGACCGCGCTGATCGCGCCGAGCGCGGTGGCCTCGGCACCGGTGAGGAAGACCGTGGCGCGGAGCAGATCGGTGTAGGGCATTGCTAGGCCGCGAGCCAGGTGAGGATCTCGAGCCAGCCCGCCGGGCCCTCGACGGTCACGTCGGCCTCCTCGGCGACCTCCGGCGGCCCCTCGGCGGAGAGGACCCCGACCCGGACCGCGGCGACCAGCTCGCCGGCCTCGAGCAGCTCCCCGAGGCGGCGGAAGGCGTCGACGTCGGTGCGGTCGTCCCCGGCGTAGACGACCCGGTCGACGCCGTCCTCGGCCAAGATCGAGGCCACCGCGGCGCCCTTGCCGCCGCCGCCGACCGGCCGCAGCTCCAGCACCTTGCGTCCCCAGTGCGGTTCCAGCCCAGCCCGGCCTGCCTCGACGCCGATCTCGCGAGCGGCCGCTTCGGCCTGGGTCTCGTCCGGCGCGCCGCGCCAGTGGAGCGCCTGGATCGGCCCCTTGTCTTCCAGCCGCAGCCCGGCCGCTTCCAGCCGCGCGCCGTCGACCGCGGCCAGAAACGCCGCCGCATCGCTCTCGCGTCCGTCCAGCGAGGGATCGGCCTTCGGCTCGCCCTCGCCGGGCATCATCAGCTCCAGCCCGTGGTTGCCGGCGTAGGCGACGCCGTCGAGACCCATCCGGTCGCGCACGTCGGCGGCGCGCCGACCGGAGATCGCGCCGACCATCGCGTAGCGGTCGATCAGCGCCAGCAGCACCTTGCGGGCGTCGGCGGGCAGCGCCACCTCGTCGGCGCGCTCGACGATCGGCGCCAGGGTCCCGTCGAAGTCGGTGAGGATCGCCGTCTTGCCGGGCTCGGCGCGCAAAGGCTCGAGCAGCCCCCGCCAAGCCGCCGTGGTCTGGGAATCACCCGCCATCCGTCCTTAGTATCGCGGGAAGGCGAATTCAAACCGCCGCGGGTCGCCGGCCAACCCATCCTCTACGCTGAACTTGTGGATTCCTTGCGCTGGGAAGCCGAACTCCCCAAGCTCCGTTCGCCGGTGATGATCTGCTCCTTCCGGGGCTGGAACGACGCTGCCGCGGCCGCCTCGACCGCACTTGCCGCGATCGGCAACTCGCTCGACTCCGAAGTAGTCGCCTCGATCGACCCGGAGGAGTACTTCGACTTCCAGTCGACCCGCCCGACGATCACGATGACGGCGGGGGAGACGCGGCGGATCGAGTGGCCGGAGAACAACTTCATCGCGGTGCGCATCCCGAGCGCCGACCGGGACCTGGTGCTGCTCGACGGCACCGAGCCGAACCTCCGCTGGCGCACCTTCTCCGAGCACGTCGCGACCGCCGCCGACGCCCTCGACGTCCAGCTGGTGATCACGCTCGGCTCGCTGATCGCCGAGGTGTCCCACACCCTGCCGGTGCCGATCACCGGCCTCGCCTCCTCGCCGGAGCTGGTCGACGAGCTCGACCTCGAGCGCTCCAACTACGAGGGCCCGACCGGGATCGTCGGCGTCGTCCACGACCTCTGCCGGCAGACCGGCATCGACTCCGCGTCGCTCTGGGCGGCGGTGCCCCACTACGTCGCGGCGGTCCCCAACCCGAAGGCCGCCCTGGCGCTGCTGCGCCGCCTCGAGGGGATGACCGGGATCGCCGTCGAGGCCTCCGAGCTGGAGGAGGAAACGACCGACTACGAGGAGCAGATCGGCCGCGCCGTCGCCGCCAACCCGGAGATCGAAGAGCTGGTCGAACGGATCGAGGCCGAACAGGTCGACATGCTGGCCGACGAGGTCGACGACCTGCCGAGCGCCGACTCGATCGCCCGCGAGTTCCAGAGGTTCCTCAGGCAAAAAGGCGGCGAGCAAGGGTAGCCCGAGGGCGACCCTTCACTCACGAACTGCGGGAGGTTCGCTCAGGGTCGCCCTCGGGCTACCAGCGGGCTTGGTCAGGATTCGGCGGCAGGGCAAATGAGCCGGTAGTCGCACCATGAGCAGACGCTGGGAGATGGGCGGGGCTCGAAGTCCTGGGAGAGGACGCCCTCGCCGACCGTGACCACGGTGCGCTCGACCCGCTCGGCGTCGTCGGGCTTCGTCGGCGCCGCCACCTTGTCCGCGTCCAGCACGTAGTCGTAGGAGGCGTAGGCGGCCTCGATATCCCAGGCCTCGCGCGCCGCCATCCGGTAGAGGGCCAGCTGTAGGTCGGAGTCGAGCTCCTCTTCGGTCTTCCGTTCGCCGGTCTTGTAGTCGATCAGCTCGAAGGCGCCGTCGGCCATCCGATCGACGCGGTCGACCCGCCCGCGCACGTGGTGGTCGGCGACCTTGAAGTCGAACTTCCGCTCCAGCCAGACCGGCTCGGAATCGGAGAGGCGTTCGCGCTCCCAGTAGAGGCGCAGCGCCTCCTTGCCGCGGTCGCGGTACTGCATCTCGTCGTCTGATTTGCCGAAGCCGCCGCGCCGCCAGCCAGACTCGAAGAGCCGGTTCAGCGCCCGCAGCTCATCGCCCTCCTCCGGCGGCTCCTTGTGGAAGCGTTCGAGGACGTTGTGCATGAGGATCCCGAACCGCTGGTTGATCGTCGGTTCCTGCGGGATCCCGAAGACGCGCGCGAACTTGTACTTCAGCGGGCAGGTGAGATACAGCGTCAGGTCGGAGGCCGAGAGGCTGAGGCGCCCGTCGCCGCGGCGCGGCAGGAAGGCCTCCAGGGAGGGCTCCTCGCGGGCCGAGATCATCCGCAGCCGGCGGCCGCGCTCCTGCTCGGAATCGAGCAGGTAGGAGTCGAGCGAGGAGGCGTCGAGCTCGGCCTGCTGCTCGGGAGTCGCGACCTGCCGCAGGAGGCCATTGACCGCGTCGATCGCGTCCGCCGTCCCCTCCTCGCCGGGCCGCTGGGCGAGCGCCGCCAACTTCAGCAGCTCCAGGTAACGGGCGATCGCCCGGTTCACGTCGATCGCCGTGTCGAGGCGCGGCTCCGAGAGCTCCCGCCCCGCCCGCCAGCTCGCCTCGAGCACCTGCTCGCGCAGCGTCCGGTAGGTGGCGTGAAGGCCCTCGGCCGGGCCGAAGAGCTCCTCGCCCTGCTCCTCCTCGACCGCCTCCGGGGACGCGGCGAGCGCCTCCGCGTAGGCCTGGGCGGGGCGGCCGGCCTCGGCGCCGGCGACGCGGGAGAGGACCATCTCCTCGCGGGCGGGCCAGCCGATCCGGCCCCACTCGGCCTCCGCCTCGAGCCCGAGCGCGAAGACGCGGTCGAAACCGAGGCCCTTGACGGCGTCGAGCGCCAGCCCGACGACCGCGCCCGGAGCCGGCGGCTCCTCGCCACCGGCCGGCTCGACCCCCGCCTCGGCGACGGCTTTGATGTAGGCAACGAAGCCGCGGGTCGAGCCGTGCGGCTCGCGCCGCGCCCAGGCGGTCGCCAGCTCGGCCAGGCGCGAGAGCCCGAGCAGCCGCTCGGCGACCTCCGGCTGGGCGGCGAAGAGGCGCTGGCGGCGCAGCCCGACCGCCTCGATCAGCCGCCGCACGAAGACGTCGGCGCGCCGCTCCTCCATCGCTCCGGCGGCGGTCGAGTAGAGCTTCAGGAAAGTCTGGACGCGGTCGCGCGCCTCGGGCTGGAACTGGGGACTGTCGAGTGCGGCCTCGCAGCCCGCGACCATGTCGAGCTTGCGCCGCCGGGCGATCGTCGTCAGCCGGGCGAGGTCCCCGGGGCGCAACTCGACCGGCGGGCGGGTCAGCGCGCGCGCCGCCGCGGCCGAGTCGTCGGGATCGGCGAGGACGCGCAGCCAGGCGATCGCGTCGCGCACCTCGGCCCGCTGGAAGAGCGCCGTCGGCCCGGCGAGGTGGAAGGGGATGCCGCGCTCCTCCATCGCCGCGGCGATCGCGCCGCCCTCGTGGGTCGGGTCGGCGAGCAGGACGCAGATGTCGTCGGCGCGGGTGCCACCCGCCAGCAGATGCTCGACCTCGCGCGCCGTCGCCTGCGCCTGCGCCCGCTCGTTGGCGCACTTCCAAAAGCGCAGCTTCGGCTCCCGGAAGCGCTTCTCGAGGACGACGACATCGCCGTCGGGGTGGAGGTCGCGGTACCAGGAGGCCAGGGCGGGGTCGCCCTCGCCCTTCGCCTCCAGCACGACCAGCTGGTTCGGGTTGTCGCCCGCCAGCCCCTCCAGCAGCGCCCGCTGGGCGGGCGTCGACTCCTCCAGCTCGTCGACCTCCAGGTAGGCGAAGCGCTTCGCGATCGCCGCTCGCACGTCGGGCCGTTCCACCAGCAGGCAGTCGAGGGCGAGGAAGACGTCGCCCCGGTCAAGGCTGCCGGTCTCGGCCAGGATCCGATCGTGCGTCGAGTACAGCTCGGCGAACTCGGTTTCCCGCCGCGCCGTCTCGTGCTCGGCCTCGTTCGCCGCCGCTTCGGCCTGTCGCCCGGCCACCTCGGCGAGCGTCGTCGGCCCGATCCGTTGGGACTTCAGCGTGTCGATCCGCGCCAGAAGGCGCGCCAGCAGCCCGGCGGGATTGCCGCGGATCTCGTGTCGGCGCAGCGGCAGCGAGTCGAAGCGGTCGAGCAGGACCGCCAGCCGCTCCGCCCGGCCGAGCACGTCGAAGAACGGGTCGAGCCCCGCCGCCTCGGCGTGGTCGCGCAGGAGGCGCTCGCCGATCTCGTCCCAGTCGCCGACCCAGAGCTCCTCATAAGGGCCGTCGAGCAGCGCCTCGCAGCGATCGCGCAGCCGCCGCGCCGTCGCCCGCCGGGCGCCGATCACCAGCACCCGATCGGGGGGAGTTCCGGCC
>Ga0268266_10000826_pt1 | contig 40531 bp, 44 predicted proteins | sample KBSS13metaG_FD_190356 | JGI IMG/M metagenome (GOLD analysis project Ga0268266, IMG submission 190356) | Switchgrass rhizosphere microbial communities from Kellogg Biological Station, Michigan, USA - KBS S1-3 metaG (SPAdes) (version 2) | ecosystem: Host-associated > Plants > Roots > Rhizosphere...
AACCCGCCCCGCGGTAACTGTCAAAAATCGGCCAGAAATCGTCAAATGCTTCGCGCACATGAAAGCTCAGCGGCAAATCATGCTCCAGCGCCAGTTCTATCTGGAACTTGAGCAATTCTATCTGCGCCTCACGCGGCGAATGTGTGTAGAAATAATCCAGCCCACACTCGCCCACCGCAACCACTTTCTTAGCCGTGGCCAACGCTGCAAACTTTTGTTTCGCTTCATTAGCTTGATGCAAGGCTGCTTCGTGCGGGTGAATGCCGATGCTAGCCCACATGTCTGCGTGGTCTGCCACGAACTCAACCGCCTGCTCACTATCGGCCAGTGTGGTGCCTATGCACAGCATGCGGTTCACGCCGGCCTCATGTGCTGCCTGGATGACCGATTCGGGCGTACGCTCCACGTCGTCACTATGCCATTTGTCGTAGGTAGGCGTAGTACGCCGTACCATTTCGTGCGTGTGACAGTGGGTGTCAAACAGCTGTAAACTCATACGCACCAGTATACTGTACGAGCTCTATATCGGGCCGCTCGCGGTAGGGGTAACCAGCGTTACCAGCATCAGTACGCCAGGAGTCAGGTCGCCAGAGGAACCTTGGCCCATGTTGATCCATACGAAATCCCCGCTTTGGAGCAGGACGGTAAACTGCATTGACTGTATGGTCCCGGTCGCCCCATCGGTGACAGACGGCCGACTGTCCTGCGTGATGAATTGGCAGGAACAGTTTATGAAGGCCCGGCGGTAGCTACCGCTCGTGTCGGCGTTATCCTTCCAGCTGACTGTCAGGCTGATGGCATACACGCCCGATTGATTGATCGTGACATAGTCAGGGTTGTCGCTCGACCAACTGGCCGAGGTCCCACGCGAGGCCGTTATATCATCCCACTGCGCCGCGAAACCACCGGCGTTACTGACGGCTTGGCTGTTCATCTCCACGCCCACGTAGTCGCCGGCCAGGCTCATAGTCGTCAAATAGCTCGGCAGTTCGCCGTCTGGCACGATGCCATCGCTGTTCAGACCTGCATAGCCGTTTGCTACGCCCTTGCGTGCCGTCAGTTCAGCATTTTTCAGCGTACCATCGGCGTTGTGCTCGACCCCTAAAAAATCATTAAGGATATTTCCCCAATCACCATCATCTCCACCTGGGGTCGGCAGTCGGACGGCACTCACAGCGCTACACCACTTATGGTTAAATCATAAGCAATATGCCACAACCGTGCAACAATGGTCGCTATTTTTCGGGCGTGTCGAATTTGGGGAACAGAGTGGTTTCGAGCGGGCGAACAATGCCGCTTTCGAACACACCTTTTATCTTGGTGGCCGTGCTGGGCAAAAACGGCTCCAGCAGCTCGGCGATTTCGACTAAGTCGCCGCACTGTGAGGCCAGCACTTCGCGCAAATGATCTTCATCGCCGCTTTTGGCGATTTCCCACGGCTTTTCCTGGTCGATGAATTGGTTGAGCCCACGCACCTGGTCCCACACATGGTCGAGCGCTCGGTCGAACCGGCAGGCTTCGATAGCTTCTTGGTAGGCGCCCATATCGTGCTCGCTGGCTGGAATGTCGCCAATCATCCCACCCTGATATTTCTGGATCATAGCGGCCGTACGTTGCACGGCGTTACCGAGTTCGTTGGCCAGCTCGTTATTGTAGGCCGCTTCAAAATGTTCCCACGTAAAATCACCATCGTCGTAGCTGGGGATGTGGCGCAGAAAATAGTACCGAAAGGCATCGGCGCCATATTTTTCGACGATCTCGGCCGGTGCAATTACATTGCCTATAGACTTACTCATTTTCTGACCGTCCACATTCACAAAACCGTGCACGTAGAGCTGCTTGGGTAAGCCCACGCCGAGGCCCATGAGCGTCGCAGGCCAAATAGCAGCGTGGAAGCGGATAATGTCTTTGCCTACAATTTGCACATTGGCAGGCCAGAACTTCTTAAAATCTTCGTGTTCGGGGTAGCCCAGCACCGTGATGTAATTCATGAGTGCCTCGAACCAGACGTACATCACCTGGCTTTTATCTCCAGGAACCGGGATGCCCCACTCCAGTTTGTCTGCCGGGCGGCTGATGCTAATATCATCCAGACCTTCGCGCAGCAAGCTCACGATTTCGTTCTTACGCGTCTTGGGCACAATGAGCAACTCATCGCTTTCGATAACCTTGAGAAGCTGCTCGTTGTAGTTGCTGAGGCGGAAGAAATAGTTTTCCTCCTCGAGCTTCCGATAGGCCTGCGGGTGCTCCGGCTTCATGCGCTCCGGATCGGCCTGGCTTTCGGGCACGAACTCTTCTTGGCGGACATCGTACCAGCCGACGTATTTAGCTTTGTAGATGTCCTTGGCTAGCGCTTTCCAGATCAGCTGAGCGCGCTGCATGTGACCTTTGTCGGTCGTGCGAATAAAACGGTCTGGCTCCACGCCGAGCAAATCCCCCAGACTACGGAATTTGGCTGAGACTTCGTCGGCGAATTCCTGCGGTGTTTTACCGAGACTGGCGGCTTTTTCGGCAACTTTGGTGCCATGCTCGTCGGTACCAGTGCAGTAAATAACATTGTCGCCACGGGCGCGAGCTGCGCGGGCTAGCACATCGCCGAGTATCAGCTCCATGGCAAAGCCAATGTGTGGATCGCCGTTTACATAGGGAATAGAGGTTGTAACGTAGTAATTGTTCATCAGAGATATATCCTTTGGATATAGTTTGCAGTACTCAGGAAATAAAAGCGAGCTTTTATTTCCTTCCGTTCTGTAACTATTGTACCTGTTTGAGGGTTAATTCTCTACCTCTGTCATCCTGAACCAAGCTCAGGATGACGAGGAGGAGGGTTTGTAATAAGAAAAAACGAGAAAAAGCTATGCCCGCGGGGGCATCATCATGCGCATATTGCTTGCATAGGCTTTCATGTAGCCGCAGTATACCACTACTGCAGCAGTTTGGCGACTTCGTCGTGCTCGAGAGGATCGAGGTCGGCAAACAAGTCCCGTTCAAATTTTTCGGCCGTAGTGTACAGGTAGTCGTCTTTGGCGCGCGGGATCACATGGAACAGGACATGGTTTTTCTTGAGATCATCCTGGCGCTTGAATGGGCGGTAGCTCTGGCGGATATCGGCACCCTGGCCAAGTTTGCCGATGATACGCTGCTCCACAAAAAAGATGAGTTCGAAAATATCTTGCAGTTCCTTTGGCGTCAATTCCCACGGCTGTTCAATGTGCCGCCTAGGGATCACCAGCGTATGCCCCGGCACTTTCCGTGGATTGCTGAGTATGACTATGGCACTATCGTTCTGCTTGACGATGCGGTCTTTGGAGTTACAAAATGGGCAGGTTGTCTCTGTCATATGCCTATAGTATACCTCGTTCCTGCGTGACAGGTTCGTATTCGTGCTGCCGGGCACGAAGTGGAAGCGTCAGGCTCAGCCCAAACGCCACTCCACTTGCTATAGCCGTCCCAAGGAAGCCAGTGCGCACTCCGTGGACTATGGCGTCATTCTTGATGCTGTTTATCTCGTTTGCTACAGCTGGGGGCAATTGCTGCTTTGGCTGGTCGCTATCGGTACCCAAACTCTCGGCATTAGCCGCTACCAGCTTGCTTGCCTGTGGCTTTATACTTGCTGGCAGTACATTACTTTTCGCTATATCGTGACTCAGCTGCGAAGTAAGCGCTGTTATGAGCAGCGCGCCAATAAGCGCCTGACCCAGACTGGTGCCAATCTGCCGGAAGGTGTTATTCACGCCCGATGCCTCGCCAGCCATCTGTACGCTTGCCGCCGAAAGTGTCAGGTTTGCCAGCTGCGATATGACCAGCCCAAAGCCGAACCCGAAGCAGATAAGTCCCGGCACAAAATGCACCACGGTAGCCGTAGCAGAAATCTCAAAATACAGCAGCACACTACCGATTACAGACAACACCAGGCCAACTTGAATGAGGTAGCGCTGAGCCACATTCCATTTCCCCGCCAGCACACCAGAGAGCGGCGAAGCAACCAGGATAGCCAAGCTTAATGGCAGCGTGGCGATGCCGCTATGGAATGCATCTTTGCCAAGCAAGCCCTGCAAAAACACGGGGAGCGTAAAAATCAGCCCAAACTGCCCCAGTACCGCCACTGCCAGCACGGTAGTGCCTGCCATGAAGTCCCGGTTCTTGAGCAGCCCCGTAGAGACCAGTGGCGTTTTGCCAGCATCCTCCAGCATAGCCTGGCGCAGCAGGAACAGAATGATAAAAATCAGCCCAAACACGATTGCAAATACCGATATGGAGACGCCTCCTAGGTGGAACAGCTGGTTAAAAATATCATAGTCTTGCTTGGCTTTGATCCAACCGTAGGTTGATGATTCGATAATCCCGTACACCACCCCACCCAGGCCGAGGGCTGACAGGACGATGCTGAGGATATCCGGCCGATGCGAATTGCGCTCCTGTGCCTCTTTGACCAGGAACGACCCAGCCAACAACACCAGCGCCACAATAGGGTTTATGAGGTAATTCCAGCGCCAGCTGTAATTAGTAGTAAGCCAACCGCCTAGTATCGGGCCAATGGTAGCAGCGGCGCCAGCTATAGCCCCGTACACCCCAAAGGCGAGCGCCCGGTCCTTTCCCCGATAGGTACTCACCAATAGCGACGCCGTAGCAGGTAGCATCAGAGCCGCACCTGCGCCCTCTATAAGCGATACGCTCACAAAGAGATGCGCCGAGGAGTGTGATCGGCTAGCTAAGAGCGAGCCCAGGGCAAACACCAATGCGCCAATAATAAACACCTTCTTGCGACCAAATATGTCACCCAAGCGCCCACCTGTAATAGTAAATGCTGCCAGCATCAGGCTATAGCCGGTAATCACCCACTGGACAGCTTTGAGATTACTATGCAGGTCATCGATAACCGCCTTGAGGCTAACGTTGATAATTGTCGTGTCTAACACAACTATAAACAACGCAAGTGCTAGTACTAGTAGTGGCGCCCACTTTTTGAACCCTGTCTCTTCTGCCATACTCCTCGCCCCCTTTTTCACTATCATAGAGCGACTGTAGTCTTACCACAAGCTAGTGGCAGTGCCACTAGGGTTATATACGACCACAAGCGAGCCAAATGCCCGAAAACGCAGCTACTAAAAGATACTACGAGACAATTATTAGGACAATTCATAGGTAATTAAGAATTGTTTAATAATTGAGCGCTATAATTCGTGTAGAACGGTCCTTACCAATGAAAATACTGATTGTAGAAGATAGCCGGCTACTTGCTAGTAGCGTCAAAAGCCTGCTGAACAAGCAGTACACTGTCGACGTGGCTTATACCGGCCGAGAAGGTGTCGAGCTCGCCATCGCGCGAGAGTATGCCGTTGTGATTTTAGATTTGAACCTACCAGACATTCATGGTGAGGATGTCTGTAAAGAACTCCGCGCTCGCCACATTGATACACCGATATTAGTCCTGTCGGGCGTCCGTGACACAATGAGCCGTGTAAAACTCTTGGAATGTGGTGCCGATGATTACGTTACCAAGCCATTTGATGGTGATGAGTTGCGTGCCAGGATCTTGGCCCTCGTTCGGCGCAACTCCCGGGCAATCACCACATCAGAGCTACATATAGACGATCTTATTATCGACACTGCAAAACGCACCGTACGAAGAGCCGGCAGTCCTATAGAGCTACGCCGCAAAGAGTTCGATATCCTGCAATACTTGGCCCAGAACCAGGGTCAGACCATCAGCCGGGAAATGATTTTCAGCCATGTCTGGGAAGCAGGCAAAGAAGGCTGGAACAACACCATAGACGTCCACATAAAACACTTACGCGACAAAGTCGACAAACCTTTTAACAAAAAACTCATCAAAACAACATATGGCGTCGGATATCTGGTCGATGAGACCGGATAATATTATACTAAAGGAAGGGCAACCCAATGCAGAAAACTGTATTAGCCATTCTGTCAGACGCTTCGGCACGACAGCATGACCAAATCGCTGCAAACCTGAATGCTGAGTTTAGCGCAGGTTGGCCGTGGTTTAACGACGAAACCGCCTAGCATATAGGAGCCATGAGTACGAGCCTTGACCGCAACATCACACACAAACCACAAATCTGGAAACCGCCGGCTATACAACCTACTCATTAAGCCGAGACAATCCCTTCAGAATCTCCGCAACCGCGAGATTGTATTGAACATAGTCTTAGTCGGTACTGGTTTGCTGATGTCGGCATTGCTCGTACTCTTGCTTATTAGTCTGTTTTCCCTTGGTAACACGCAAGTAGTCGGCCGGATAATCGTGGCAGTCGGCGGCGTATTGTTTATAGCCTGGCTCTTATGGCTGTCTCGGCGACTGCACTACCGAACGGCGGCATATTTATTAACATTATTCTATCTCCTGTTGGCCGGCGGCAGTGTGTTCGCATGGGGCATTGGTAACTCGTTCGGCATATTACTGCTAGGCATGGTCATCATTCTGGCCAGTACTATCCTGAGCGCCCGACACGCGCTCTATACGGCTGGGTTAGCAAGCCTGATAGTTTTTGGCGCACAAGCATCGGTAGAAGCCGGCTGGATCACGCTGCCAGAGGCCATCAGCACCCCTTCAAGCATGGGCGATGCATTTGGTTCTTCGGTGGTGTTCGCCATGCTAGCCATAATTTCATGGCTATTCGGAGCGCGTATGGAAGGCTCCCTGATAGACACGGAGGCAGCCGAAAAAGCCCTGGAACGAGAAAAGAGCCTGCTGCAAGTACGGTTGCGCCGCTACACCGAGCAATTGCGCCGGGCACAGATGGACGAAATGCGGCAGCTCTACCAATTTGCCGAAATCGGACAGCTCAGCACATCCTTACTACACGACCTCGCCAACTACCTTACCGTGCTCAACATCGAGATTGACGGCATCCGCGGCAAGCAACAAACCGAAGCACTCGGCCGAAGTCGGGCCATCGTCTCGCAATTGGATACCATGCTCGACGAAGTCCGGGACCGTCTAGCAGGCATCAAGACCGAGAAGCCTTACAATCTCACCGATGTCATAAGCGAGACTATTGAGCGATGCAGGCAAAACAAACCTAACAGCCGCGTAACCGTAGAGTGGCAGCCTCCGCGAGATATCACTCCCTACGAAACGCAGGGCGACCCCATCAAATGCGGCCAAATTATCTCAATACTCATCAATAACGCCTACGACTCCTACCCTGAGCAAACCCAAAAAACAGACGCGCCACGCATACGGGTGAGCCTACGGAAATCTGGCAAGCATATCCGCATTAGCATTACCGACTGGGGTAGCGGCATACCAGCCGACAAGCGTTCAGAAATATTCAAGCCAGCATACAGCACCAAGCACTCCGGCATGGGAATCGGCCTTTACTTAGCCAACCAGATGGTTATGACGGAGTTCTCGGGTAGCCTCACACTGACGGACACGCGTAGCAAAACAGAATTTGTAATTGCCTTACCTAGCGATGTTGCTTGAGTGGTGTGCCCAACTTTGCGTCTGGCGACGCCGGACTGTGCCGCTGCAGTCATTGCAACCCGCCACCCTACCGCCGCTAGTGGGCGGCCTACTGGCTAGCCTCCTGCCGGCAACCGACACTCTCCAGCCACTCCGCACAAAGCTCGCTACCCAGCTGCGTCAAACATTACAGCCAACCTGGATGGAGGCAGCAAGCCTAGCCGAATTGTGTGCCGTCATTGATGGCTTACACAGCCTGGAAGCCAGCGCCATAACAGGTGATGATGTAGCTATCCTAGTCCAGCGATTGCTAAAAGCTGAGCTGGCAGTGGGCGGACCCTATGGGGATGCTGATGGGTCGCCGGAGGAAATTACGAATGCACTGGTAAACCAGTGCCTAAGCTGGGTGGCGGAGCCATTGCCCAATGTAACGGCTTTCTTAGCAAACACGCAGACAGTCCCCGCTGATCTCAGCGACATTACTCTCGTAGAACGCAGCCTGCTAGCCGCGTTGCGACCGGCGGATAGCACCGCTCCGCTGCACACGCAGCAGCTACAACGGCATGGCGATTTGTTTATTGCCGCCCTCTTGGCACAGATAGCCACGCAGCTTGACACGACGACACAAGCATCACGCCCCGTGGCTACCGATGCCGATCTAGCACAGGCGATATACACGCAAAGTCTGGAGCGTTTCAAGATAACCGCCGAGCCGTTTGCAGGCGCCACGAATGGCATGTTGCGGCGCGTAGTAACTGCCGATGCCGACCACGAAATAGCCACGCTGGCAGCAATGTACGGAGCCACCCGCAGCCTCACGCCAAGGCGAAAGCTGTACGAAATACTTGGTATTGCCAATATCTACGCCTGGGCTGCTTACACTATCTACGACGACTTTCTGGACGAAGAAGGTACTCCGCAGTTGCTCGGCTCTGCCAATTACACTTACCGTGCAATGGTCCGAACCTACCGCGCAGCTCTGCCACAGCACGCCGCCTTTCAGGACTTTGTCGAGCAGACGCTTGCCGTCGTAGATGCAGCCAACACGCGCGAAACCAGCCTGTTCCGTTTTGATACCACCGCCGGTTTGCTTACTATCGACAGTCTGCCCGATTATGGCGACGCCGGCCTGCTTGCCGACCGTGCCCTGTTCCATGTCATCGGCCCTATGGCCGTGCTGGCGGCCGAAGGTGAGCCAGTCGGCAGCGCCGCCTGGAACGAGACACTGGACGCTTTCCGTCATTACCTTATTGCCCGGCAGCTGAATGATGACATCCACGATTGGGTAGACGACCTCCGCGCCGGCCAGGCAAGCTATGTCGTGGTGGCAGTGCTGCGCTATTTGGACGTACCACCCGGCACGTACCGTCTAGAAGAGCTCTTACAGCAGGCCCGGCAGGTGTTTTGGCAAGCCGTACTGCCAGAACTCTGCGATACCGCCACCGCGCACATCGCCGCCGCCCGCGGCATGCCGCAAACCGACCCTGAGCTATTCGAGCATAGTCCACTCGCCCATCTGTTCGATACCGTAGCCGCATCCATGCAGGCCGCTCGCCAAAAGAGAAGTTTTAGCTACGATTTACTGAAGCATTTTTCTTTGTGACATCAGGCCCTATCCTCGGTCTGTAAGTGTTAAACGCTAGGATAGTTTCTGCGCCAAGCTCTCACCACACAGAAAGCCGACGCAAGGCCGGTTTTCTGTGTGGTGGGCGAGGTGGGACTTGCCTTGCTGGCCGAGCGCAAAAATGCGCTGGTCATAGCAACCCGGCTCTCATGGTCGCCGGGCAAGGGCCCGGCCACCACCACTAGCGGTGGCGTTCAAATCCCAGCCTACGCCACCAAAAATAAAACCTCACTTTCGTGAGGCTCTATTTTTGGTGGGCGAGGTGGGACTTGAACCCACAAGACTTTTGGTCAGCGGATTTTAAGTCCGCCGCGTATACCAATTCCGCCACTCGCCCGAATTATAATTGGAGGCACCTACCGGATTATCGGCTTCGCCTTTTCCCTGCGGTACTCGGCACAAATGCAAACAAGTTTGCATCGCACCTCTGTTCCTCGTTCACGAACCGGTTTTGCCAGGTTCAAACGTAGGCTCCAAAACTTTAAACCTACCTGCGGCAGATTTAAAATTTTGGAGGCACCTACCGGATTTGAACCGGTGTACGCGGTTTTGCAGACCGCTGCGTAACCACTCCGCCAAGGCGCCATATCTGAAGTTACCAGATGATTATAGCGTATTCATGCAGTAATTGTCGCATTTTGCCACTATATGACTTCAGCTTGTGCAGCTAGTTCATCGGCCACCACCTGCCCTATCTTTAGCAGTGCGTCACGCCTACTCGTAGCGTCTAAGTCGTACTGATATCGCCGCAGAACCTCTGGCAAGCTGGGGTGTACGCCATACATAGGGTCGTCAGCCCGATGTGCGGGCTCCAGAATCACCACTTCCGAAGGGTCCCCACCGTTAAAGCAGGTGTCGCTCGCGACCATGAACCATTGTTGATCTTTGGATAGCAAACCCTCACTGCGAACCACCGCCTGGAGTTTTATGCAGCGCGGTGCATGCGAAGCAGCCGCAATCTGCAAGACTTTGCTTACGCCCTTATCACTAAAATACGCCGCAGCACTTTCCAGCTCATCCATAGTGTTCCTTAGCAAATGCCCGGTATGCAGGCCATGCACCCGCTCCAGGAATAATTGGTGCTCATCCACAGATAACCGGTCCAGCTTCTTGCGTAAGCGTGGAAAATTACGCAGCTCATCGAGTCGTTGCACCAAGAAGCGCTTGGTGTACACCCCTTCCATCATGCCATCTTTCTCCGACGGGCCACTGTAAATAACTGCAAAGACTTCCTCGCCCGCAGGCAAGTCCAGCAAGCAGTCCACGAACTTCGTCAATGTACCTAGCTGATCTTTAGCGGGATCGCCCCACACCAAGTGCTCCCAGCCCAGTACTTCTAAATGATAGACGTGTAGTAATATGCCAGTTTTCATAACGCATATAGTGTAACAAATTAACCATCAGACAAACTAACACAGAGCCTACCATAAAACTCACAATTCTGCAGTTAACTTCATATAGACGCGCTCGCAGGAACGATAGTATGCTGATAAAGTGAGTGCACAGTGGAGGGTGTCTCACGGCAATATTAGCCACCACATCAGTAGCACACTGCCGGAGTTACCATGCTAAACACTAAGCTCATACCATTTGCTAACAGCCTTTTGGAAGGTCAACTTGTTTGTGTCACTGCATCCAAACCACATAGCGCCAACATACACAAACTTGATATTACTATTGTTACGACCATACCACTTACCCCAGAGAAGAAGCAGACCTTTAGCCATGCATTTGCAGCCCTTGTACACGATACAAAACATCACATAGAAATCGTATACGAGCAGGACTTGCAGATGTCACTCAACGGCTACGGATTTGTTAGTAAAGGTGGTGTAATTGATACATCCACGATCACCCCAAGTTAGCTAGCCCGCACTCTTGCAATCCGTACTAGTAGCCAGCTAAGAATCGCTACCACTGCGGCAATACCAACGCTAGTAATGGCCACACCCATATAGCCGTGGTGAGCAGGGCTTAAGAAAGGGTACGGATACCATCCAACCGCACTTCCGCGAACAAGACAGTACACAACGTAACATAGAGGATACGCCAGCCACAGCAACGCCGTTTTAAAAGCAATGCGGGCCGTAGGCGGATCTATGAGCCAATCGACCAATAGGGCAATTGGCATAATATAATGCAGCACCGTGTTATCCCATGGCACAGCCGTGAGTACATCGGAGTCCAGCCCTGATAGCAGCACCGAGAAAACAATACCGGTTGTCACCATGTATAGTGTTGCGGCGCCACGCAGCACTCCCAGGTGCGGGATATGACGTTTTGTGGCAACTGCGACTGCACTTAGGAACAATAGAACGGCCGCAAATAGATTGCTCTCCACCGTGAAAAAACTAAAGAAGTTGGCGGCCACAAATGACCCACGGTTCACAAGCACCACGATTTCGGTTGCCAATGCCGACAAGCCAAGCAGGCCGAAAATTAGCTTATATGCTAGCAAGAACTTTTTGTTTTTTATCATACCCACAATTATAAACCCAACACCCATCTTGCCATGATACCGGAACGCAACACCGTAAAACACCGCTGCAGCTTCTACGAGGGGTCGCGACGTATGCAACTCCTCCTCCAATAGGTAAACAGTCGTATCTCAAATGAAACCACAAAGCAGGCTATCACTACCGTGTACCAATATACGTGGTGATGAATGATTTGCAGCGATATTTCTATGGCCGACCATATCATTAACAGATGCATGAGATAGAAACGGCGCGGGTCTACGGTTGTTGACGGTTTTTTCATATGGCCCTCCTTAGAGTCGCTTTAGGTACGATAGTGGAGCGATTATCTAGATCGGTGGATGGGCTTAAAACACTGCAATTAATATTGTGTGTCTTTGCCACCCTTGATGTCACCTTCGAGCATTAATTCGACGCTCATGATCTGGTTTGGAGTAATCGTCTGCGCTTTAGCGCCAGCTGGCTGGCTATAGCGCACCGACACTGATGTTCCTATTTTCAGTACCCCTACAGCGCCATACACCGGTGCGTAATTGGTGCTGTAATCAGCGAAGGCGCCTTGTGGAGCGGTTACGCTATAGAGCTTGCCGGAGCTGCTTTTAAGCGTGAGTGCGGTATCGTCCAGGCTCGTTACCGTGCCACTGATTTGTCGGTACACATTTTTGCTCGACATCACCAGATCGGGATTAGATGCTCCCTCCCCGCCGACTCGTGGGAACACATCTATAGATCCGGTGCTCGGACAAAACTCACCGGCATTACCCATGCACGGAGGCAATTCTGTCAGATAGTTCTGCATAGTCCCGTAATAACGCAGCGGCTGCGACAACTTAATGAGTCCAATTGTTCCAACCGGCTTTGGTTGGGGCGCACCCCCGGGAGTCATGTACTGTATAGAGCCTTCCGATTTTATCGGTTTTAAATCCTTAAAATCTGTATATTTTTCTGATATCCGGTTAATGACGTAGACCGTATCGTTTTTGTGCAGACTACTTAGGGGCACTTGAACACCGTTCGCATAGACCGTTAGTGTCTTGCCAGCCTGAACCTTGTACATCTTAGATGTCAAAGTATTGCCACTATATTCACTTACCGTAACACTTGTTGATGAAACTTTCTGCAGGCTGCCCTCGTTGGCTGGCTGCGCATAGTATATTAAATCTCCTGTCTTCCACACTTTGTTCGCGCCATATGTGGGCCATGCATGCTGTACGAATTTACCGGCCGTATCTGTTTCACACCGTGCCTGAATAATGCTTTGGACATCTGCTTCGGACAGCGCGGGAGCATCCTTTCGCACCTCAAACCGCTGCGTACCATCGGACGTACAATCTTTAAAACCCGGTGCCCAATACGCTTTGGTGCCACGTGCTGTTTCGGTAGACTCTGTGACTTTTACGAGAGCTGGGACGTATCGCACGGCCGCATATACCATGCCACTCAAGCCGACGACCGATGCCACGATCACCGCAATAGCCAGCGCGACAGGCAGTTGCCTAAGCCATCTGAATATGCGATTCCCCGCAGGAGCATTGGCACGGCTCAGTGTATTTCCAAATATTTTCTGGGTTTGCTGACGGCTAATAGCTTGCATGGTTTTTGCAATAAAGGCTTCGTTTTTGTGTTGCTGCTTGAACGTGCCAAGCAATTCTTGCTCAAGGCTTGTAGTGTTCATGATAGCTTCTCCTTTAGTTGCAACTTTGCTCGTCGCAGGCGCGAGCGAACCGTATTGAGCGGTATGTGTTCGTCGTCGGCGATTTGCTGGTAACTTTTACCATGCCAGAAATAAGCTTCGATAACCCGCTTGAATTCTGGAGGTTCCAGAGCAACCACCGCGCTTATTACTTCGTCCTGACGCTCTTCCTCGATATATTTCGGCATGGTTACTGCTGCCATCGCCTCGACGTCCTCTACCACCACTTGCCGCTTTTTCTTGCGCAGAAAATCAATCGCCAGGTTGGTTGCTATTTTGTACAGCCATGTCGAAAACCGGGCCTTTTCCGGGTTAAAATGCTGCAACTGCATGTACGCCTTCACAAATGCTTCCTGGGCAATATCCTCGGCGTCATCACGGTCGCCCACTAAATGCTCGCAGTGGATGATGAGGCCGATATGGTACCTGGTAACTAACTCTTCGTAGCGGTCATTGCCGTTTATAACGGCTGCAATAATGTCCTTTTCTTGTTGTTCCATACTAGGTATACGATTGTAGGCGCAAAAAGTTCCCATGTCACACGAAAAGGGTTCATCTTGCGATGGTATAGCGGATCCAAAAAAAGTTTTCACCTTATAAAGGATGGTATGGACTGCTGGAGAGAAGCACTTTTTCCGATACTACCACCAACCAACAATGAGCGTAATGTTTCGACTATGGGTGTCATGGGCTGGCTGTCCGGAAAGGCACACAACAAATGAGACACTCGGGAAGGAGTGTCTCATTTGTATGGTCGGAGGAGATATCTAAGCGCTGGCCACGACGGTCTTGCGCTTGTAGACCGCGAGCGATGCAATGTATGTAACCACAAGGATGCCAACGATCCAAGCTACAGCCGTCCAGACTTTGGGACCGGCAGTGCCAGTACCGAGCAGCGAACGTATTGTTTCGACGATGGGTGTCATGGGCTGGTTTTCGGCAAAGCCGCGCAGTACATGTGTCATGGAAGAAGTCGGCACGAACGTTGGGCTGATGAAAATCAGCAGTAAGAGAATGTAGCTGAACGCGGCCGCCCCTTCCATGGTTTTGGCCAGCAGGCCGAAGAACAGCGCCATCCAAGTCAAAGCAAGCGTGAGTAGTAAGAGGATGCCCGCAAATAACAGCCATGCACCGACTCCGACATGTGAGCGGAAACCAGCAGCGAATGCCACTGCTAGAACCAGCAAGCACGAAAACAAGTTGGAGAGGGTCGACGACATGGCCTGGCCGCCCAGGATCGACGACGGTGCAACCGGCATCGTGCGAAAGCGGTTGATAATGCCGCTCTGCATGTCCATGCTTAAGCGGACTGCGGCATAGGCGATACCGTTGGCAACGGTCATAACGAGTATGCCGGGTGTAATGAAGTCAATGTATTTTGAACCCGTATGTGGGCCGAACGCACCGCCGAATACGTACACGAACAGCAGCATAAGCCCGATCGGCATGAGTACGACCGTAATGATCGTATCAAGACTGCGGGTGATGTGGCGGAAGCTCCGCTTTGTCATAGTCCAGATGTCTTGCATGAATTGCATATTATTTTCCCTTCTTTTCTGAGCCGATAAGTTTCAGGAATACATCATCGAGCGTCGGTGTTTTCTGCGAGAACTCGGTCGGCTCAATACGCGCGTCTCGAAGCTGCATGAACAGCTGCGCTACCTGCGAGGTGCTGCCCTCCGTCGTAACAGTGAGCGTCACTGCATCGTTTGCCGCGACCGTATACTGTTTTGCTAGCAGTGTCTTGGCTGTATCCTGTTGCTTTTCGTCGGCAAAGGTAAAGATGATGTGCCCGCCTGGTACCAGCTTTTTCAGTTCGCGGGCGGTTCCACTGGCGACAATTTTGCCCTGGTGCAAAACTGCAATCTCATCGGCCAATTCATCGGCCTCGTCAAGATACTGAGTGGTAAGAAACACGGTAGTGCCACCATCGGCCAGTTTGCGAATCGTCTGCCACATGTCGTTACGCGCCTCCGGGTCCAGCCCGGTGGTGGGCTCGTCCAGAAAGATGACCGACGGACTGCCAATAAGACTCATGGCAATATCAAGCCGGCGGCGCATACCACCGGAGAATGTCTGGACATAGCGATCGGCAGCATCGGCTAGGTTGAACTTCTTCAGCAGCTCTGTCGCCGTTGCTGCGGAGTCTTTAACATGGCGCAAGTCACCGATTAGCTTGAGATTCTCACGAGCTGTGAGCCGGTTGTCGACCGCGGCGAATTGTCCGGTCAGACTAATGCTCTTCCGCACTTTTCCCTGCTGTTTACCGACATCGAAGCCTGCTACTGTGGCCATGCCGCCGTCGGCTTTAACGAGTGTCGTCAGAATATTGATCGTCGTGGTCTTGCCGGCGCCGTTACTGCCCAGGAGCGCGAAAACCGTACCTTTTGTTACGCTAAAACTTACGTCCTTCAGGACAGAGACGTTCTTGTAGGATTTTTTGAGCTGACTAACCTCGATGGCGATTGTTTTGTTTTCCATATCTAATCCTTACTAGGGCTACGCACGTGAGTGCAGCTCGTTCGAAAACCGAGCACCGAAGCGGAAGCGTACATGACGGTACGGTGAGCATCGGAGCACAGTGTTTTCGGGCGAAATGTACCATGTGCGCAAGTCCTCTTATATAACTTTTATGTTATCGACTACTGCGCCGGTGCCCTTCAAAAGCGCGTAGGTAACCTTATCCATCTTTGCACCGTCGAAGATGGCATATTTGACTTTGGTGTGGTGAAACGACACATCGCGCAATGTTGCATTTTGGAACGATGTTTCCTTCAGTGAGGCGCTGTTGAAAACCACGCCGTCAAGCTCCTGGCCGTCAAATGAGACACCACCTAAATCAGATTTGCTAAAGTCAGTATTTGTTAGAGTCGCCTCGTCGAAGGATGCGCCTTTGAGAGACGAAGCTTGGAATTTCGTTTCGGTCAGGTCGGCTCCATTGAAGGTAGCGCTTTGCAAGTCACTGGTGGCAAATGTAGCGCCGCTTACGTTCGCGCTCCTGAACGATGCACCTTTGAGGGCTGCCGCACGAAATGTGGCTTTGCTCAGGTCTGATCTGTCAAAGACCGTATCTATAAGCGCGCTGTAGCTAAAGTCCTCTTCGGCTAAATTGCTATCGCTCAGGTCAGCCTGTTTCAAATCCGTTGCGCCAAACTTGGAAAATCCCATGCTTTCTTTGGCTTGCCGAAGCGTCTTTTTCACCGTTTGGCGCAAGCTCGGTTCAGGCTCTGGCATGGCTTCTTGTTTTTTCTCGCCGTGTGGCAGCTGTTCCATGATCTCTTCGACATCGCCGAACGAATCAACGGTAGTTTGGTATGCTTCCTCGTCGCTCACGCCCTCTTTCTTCAAGTCCTGATACTTTTCAACCAGGTTGGCGAGGAGTTCTTTAGTGACATCGCCGCGCGACGGGAAATCACCGTACGGCGCAAATGCCTTATCCAAAAAATCTTGTAGTTTCTTTTCCATTGTCTTTTCTCCTTATAGTAATTCGTCTAAGATTTGCTTTGCATAATCCCAGTTCTGCTTATTTTCTTCATATAGCCCACGACCACTTCCGGTAATGCGATAATATTTTCGCCTACCGCCTTGGGTTTCGTCGCCCCAGTACGAGGTAATGTGTCCATCGTATTCCAGGCGCTTCAGGCTCGAATACATGGTCGCTTCCTTCAGCTCGTAGAGCTTGTCCGAATGCTCGTATACGAGTTTCGTGATTTCGTAGCCATACCTATCGCCACCTAATAGTAGCTTAAGAATCATCGTGTCGGTGTGGCCACGAAGCAAATCTGAAGATAGTTTTTTACTGATCATGATTACATCGTACATCACATTACTATGACTGTCAAGGTAATTATCTACGGCTTTCGTTTTGGTTCAATCACCGGCCAGCAAGAACCCTAGGCATTTCTTCTTTGCCGAGCGGCCAACCCCACATTTGTCTGCATGCCCGTAAGCTACACACCCGCACCACGGAGACAATTCTCGATAGCAACACTACGCTCATTGATAGCGGCCACCTCGGTGCCTCCACGCAGGAACGGGTAGTCCTTTGGAGTTTTCCCGGTGTCGAACAACATCACCGGATAGTGGTCCTCATTTGTCCAAAAGAGAAACCGCCGGCGTGCATTGTTACTTTCCTCGTAGAAGACAAAGACAACATTAATGCGCGTCAGGGGGGGATTTTCGGGTTTAATCCTTTATATGACGTGAGGAGCTCCCGCGTTATCGGAAACCCCTACGAGTACGGTTCAATTGCTTGTGCTTTATCGCCCCATTGCTATAGTTAGCATATGGACCTATTTCCGTTCGTGCCAGGGTATACGCAAGGCATTTATCAATCCGGACGCGAGGCAGCACTCGTGATGCTATTGTCGTTCTTGGTCACTTTTTTGTGCGCCCGTGGCTACACCCGGCTCGCCAGGACCCGTGATTGGGGGAGCGCCTCGGTCGGAGGCGTGCACGCTCACCATTTGGTCTTCGGAGTGATTATTGCCTTCTTGGGTGGTGCGCTAGAATTCGGGTTCCAGCCAGACCAAGCCAGCTGGGCGCAGCTGCTCTTTGCAGCGATGTTCGGTGCCGGTGTAGCGCTGGTACTCGACGAGTTCGCCCTGCTCTTCCACCTTCAGGACGTTTATTGGGAACGGGAGGGCAGAAAATCGGTGGATGCCATCGTGCTTGGAGCGCTCTTTGGGGCAATCTTTTTGCTGCAGATCACACCTCTCGGAGACTCTGGTGGTCAGACGAGATCAGCCCTTGCCATCTCGCTGGTAGTCAATCTGTTATTTGTCATTGCCGCGGCCGTAAAAGGAAAACTGTACCTCGCGGTCTTTGGCGTGTTCATGCCCATTCTGGCGATAGTCGGCGCCATACGGCTAGCTGAGCCAGGCTCTATCTGGGCCCGACACCGCTACACCACACGCCCCAAGAAGCTGCGGCGCTCCCAGGTCCGCTACAAACACTACGAGCAAATCTGGCGGCCCCGCTGGGAACGTGCGCGAGACTTCTTGGGCGGCAAACCCGGCCGCCGCGTTTCGAAACCTCACAAATAACCCCTCCCTCAAAGGCTGCTTGCCTAAAGTTAAAATGCCACAGCATTCACCCCCGGAAAGCACCGCACGAGGAGATCTGGCAGTCTTATGCAATCGACGGGCTTTCGGCAGTGCTGGCAATGGCGTCTATATCTTTCTCTGGTACGTAGGGCTTATGCCCAATAAGGCGTAAATTCATACTGACATACTCTGTAGGCGGCAATATCTTAATAGCTACACGCTCGGTAGCGGGCTACTTACAGTTAGGGAGGGGTGGTTCTATGGGTAAAAACTTGGAATATGTGCAGCGTTGGGCGCGGGCGTCAGTTGAAGTGAGTAGGCTAAGTGTAGGCCTCTGGGTGGATATCGGGAGGCTGGCAATTGCAGCAGCAATACAGATAAAAGAAACCGTGCAGGTTCAGGCGTTTGGTATGGAGCCGGATATACCCCTTGCGCAGCGACTGAGGGAGACATTCCCCCTAGACAACGCCCAAGTGGGGATGCGAGATATAGAGCACGGCATAGCGGCTGGCGACTCTCAGCAAACTGGCATCGGACAGAGAGCTGTGGTTCGAGCCGTGGTACAAGCAGGAGGCAACGAGTCAGTACCTGACAGCGTCAGGGAAAGAGTGATATATATGGCTCGTGGCTTACCCGTAGATCCGTTCCACTCACCACTGGTTTCGTCAGACCTCGCCGAACAGGCGCTACAGGTAATGCGGACATTCGATGAACGAACCGACGCTACAGATAAAACGCCAGCACGTTAGATCGGGGTGCGTAGAAGTTTCAGCTCTTGCAGGCCACCACATCATGCATCGATTACGCTATTCTTCGAAGCGATAACAAAAATGAAAAAATCCGAAAACTAGTGCAGCACTGTTAACGAAAGTATAAACAACCACGGCTAAACCCGTGGTGTTTGAAACACCCTTACGAGCCTGCTAGGGCAGCCTCAGTTTCCGAAAGGGCTTTACGCCTTTTCGGAAACAAGTTCATTCATCCACAACTAAAGCCGTGAGGCTCTGCCCAGAGAGTGTTTATAAGCATATGAGCTATCTCACGAACTGCTCATCATGTTCGCAACTATCTCCCTAATGTAAGCCGTGCCGACCGGGAACGAAAACGGCAGTGTCATAAGCCAGCTTTGCTAAGCCGGTTCCTGCATTTACTGTAAGCATAATGGCATAGGCCAGCCTAATAAGCTATAATGCAAGCAATATATAAAACGTAGGCTCAGCCCATGGGCATCAAAAACACCCTAAGACAAACTACAAAAACCAAAGACGTTAAAACCAAACACCCCACGTTTTACCGCCGTAAAGTCCTCCTGTGGCTTGCGAGCACCATGCTCGGCCTGGTTATCATCGTCCTCCTTGCCTTCCAGTTCAGTCCTTGGCCTGGTGCTATGCTCGTTCGTATAGTCTTTAATCATAGCAGCCAACAGACTCTGGCCGCTCTCGAAAAGCACACGCCCAGTACACCCATCACCGTGATTTCAAACCAGCAATACAAGTCAGGTAACAGAAATGCCTTGCTGGATGTATATATTCCCCGATCAGCTGAACAAGCTGATCGGGCGCTACCGGTCATCATCTGGACGCACGGCGGCGCCTGGGTGTCTGGAGACAAAACCAATGACGGCCCATATTTTAGGCTTCTAGCCGCACAAGGCTTCACTGTCGTTTCACTCAATTACACCTTGGCGCCCGAAAAGGTGTATCCTACACAAATTTTTGAGCTAAACAGCGCTCACGCTTACATAGTTGCCAATGCAAGCCGTTTCCATATTAATCCGAATCAGATCTTCCTGGCAGGTGATTCGGCTGGCGCACAGCTCTCGAGCCAAATGGCCGCCCTTGTTACCAACCCTGCCTACGCAAAGGAAGTTGGGATCAAGCCTGCATTACAGCCCTCCCAGCTAGCTGGTACGATTCTCTTTTGCGGTATTTACAAAGTAGAAGGGCTAACAGAGACTGATCCGAATCTGCCCAAGCTCATTAGTTGGGGAGACAACCAAGTTGTGTGGGCCTTCAGCGGCACCCGTGATAAATCGAGTTCTATTATCCACCAGATGTCACCGTACTATCATGCCACGAAAGACTTCCCTGCCACCTTTATCAGCGGCGGCAATGGCGATCCGCTGACCACCAAGCAATCCGTTCCGCTCGCAGAAAAGCTAAAGAAAGCGGGCGTTCCAATCACCACCTTATTCTATCCGGCCAACCATCAGCCCAGCCTGCCACACGAATACCAGTTCAATCTTGATACGACTGATGGCCGACAGGCCTTAGCACAGCTTATCCAGTTCCTGCAAAAGCATACTTCATAAAAGATAACCAATGCTTAAGACGTTCAATGCCCACTGGTGCGATGACGGGATTCAGTACAGAGCTTTAAAATTGAATTCATAATCCGAATATCTCACCCTTACGTCAATATTACTCACGTGAACGTAGTGAAGATATTTAGCTTATCTGGGGAATTATTAACAGGTTAGCCGTCTCAAGCTCCAACGGTACCTGTCTTGACTTTTCCAGCTCGCTTGTAGTTGGCAATAATCACCCCGCTTGGTGTAGTAGTGCTCTCTATTAATGTAAATGCTGCCGGAATCGCGCCATTGTCAAGCAACTTTTTTCCTTTGCCAAGAGTCAAGGGGTGAATTTTGAGCCAGAGTTCGTCCACTAAATCATTCTTGAGTAGCAGCTGAACGAGCCCACCACTGCCGTGAACTTGAATGTCAGAACCTTTTGAATTTTTGAGCTTTTCGATATCTGCCAAGCTTTTGAGGAAAACTGAGTTTTTCCAATCTGACTCTTTCATGGTCCTACTGATGACGTATTTTGTGGCATCATTGATACCTGGCCAAAAGTCTGCATGTTCAGGCCAGTAGGAGGCAAAAATCTCAAATGTTTTTCTGCCCAAAAGAAGATCTGCAGGTTTCATCTGTTTTTCCATGACCTTACCATAAACTTCGTCAAAATAAGGTGCAACCCAGCCACCATATTTGAAACCGCCTGACGTATCTTCCTCAGGTCCGCCAGGCGCTTGCATTACTCCATCTAACGTGATCATTGATAAGACGATTATTTTTCTCATACCTTTATAGTATCAAATTCTAGCAAAGAAGGCTCCTTTTTACAGAGGTCATAATGCTTATGCCTGGCACCCCCACCAGGCACATTCCGACAGGAATACTACGGTGCAATCGTCGATGTAGCCAAGGAAATTGAAATAGCCAAAGGATGCTCACTGGCCAGTCTGGAAACGGGGTGAACTAGAGTGGACGAATTGTCTGTTCCGAGCATATACCACCAGCACGACCGCAGCATTTCCGCACGCCGCCACCAGCGGATAGGCAACTGTCAGAAATGAAAAGCCGCTAAGTGCTGCGATAGCTGGCACAAACTTCAACGTATTTAGCAAAAAGGACGTGGCGTTTTCTTCTCGTGGCTTCTTGTACGCTTTGCGAATGGTCATTACAAAGCCAGCCATGAGCGCAACCAGCGTTAGGCACAGTGCAGCCTCTTTGTTTCTGACAACCAGCAGCAACACCAAGCTTGCCAAAGCAAGTGTCAGCAATACTTTGTCGGACTGCGTGGCCTTAGTCGTTCCCAATTTGAGTGCAAAACCGAAAACTGTAAAACTCGCAATCGATGTTAACCCGGTCGTCCAGGCACCGACACCCGCATGCGCACTTACTTGCGCAAAAAATCCGTTGGCAGCCAAAAAGCCCCAGATTAGCCACGAAAAGGCATGTGGTTTCGTTCGGCGCACAAACATGGCTCCGAAGTAGAAATAGTAGGCAATAACAGCAGGGATAATTGATAAGATGCCGAGGAATAGTTTAATACTCACGTCTAATGCTCAGCAATGTATTGCACAGCTTCGAGCAGCGATGGCGCGATGTATGTTGCCTGCTCACTTTCAACAGTCGGAACTCCCGTTTTCACCAGAATAGCCCGTGTACCTGCATTTATGCCCGTCATGACATCAGAGGGGCGGTCGCCCACCATCCATGAATCTTGAAGCTCTACCCCATGCTCTTTGGCTGCATCCAGAAGCAGCTCAGGCTTCGGTTTGCGGCAGTCGCAATCATCACCTTCTCCATGAGGACAAACATACGTTCCCAGCACTCGCACACCAGTGGAACTTATTAGCTCTAAAACCTTTTTATTGATTTCATCAAATTGTACTCGGGTGATTAAGCCTTCTGCTAAACCCGCCTGGTTCGTCACAAAGAAGACGAGATAGTCCAACTTCGCCAGCTGTCTCAGCGCCTCGAGTGTGTTGGGTAATAATTGCACCTTGTCGATTGAATTAACCCGCTCATACGTTGGCACACCGACATTAACAGTACCATCACGATCAAGAAATACAGCCTTCATGAAGTAAGCATAACAAACCTTATCTGTTATTCAAATTGGTGCGCTTGATGCGCTTTCATTCAAACACCTTATAAAGTGGTTAGACGGAATAGTCGAGTAAGGCAAATAATCATGCTACCCTTTCACTAGTCAGGTGCTCGTGGCAAATAAAAAGGAGCGCCAAAGCGTCCAATCTGGCGCAACATCGTTGACGCATTACAAATATCGGCAATCGAGGGCGTAAGCGACCAGAATCTACAAAAGCTCGTAAAACTAACTGGCCTTTCAATCAACTTACCAGCCTAGAGCTTCTTTTTCTGAGCCAGGCCGAAAATGCTGAGTAGTGCAAAACTAGCGAGTGAGACTATTACAAAAGTTTCAGAGAAGTGAGTAAGTCTATCCTGTTTGTTACTAAACAAATCAAGGGGGTGTATATATACCTTTTCAATTGATTCGCAGTGAGAGATAGACTCACCCCTAGGGACTTCAGTAGGCGTGCATGGACGGGTGGTATGGGTGACACCAACACCAATATAAGCAATTAAACAGCCAATCGCAACCGCAGCTATTATCCTTGGCCAGAGTTTTTTAATGTGTTTCATTCTCGCAATTGTAGCATAAAGGAGACTGCGGTAACTTCTAGCATTTGAACGCTGTCAGAACCAAAAGCGTCTGAGTTCTAATAGTGCACTTTTTTCAAACACCTGTTAAGGTGATTCGATCAGATCGACCGGCTTTTGAGATTTAATGAATATTAGTCTGACGCAATGCTACGCATAGTCTCCGTAATCCTAGTCAATTCATCGTAGAGATTTGTCTGGACCGGAAAATGCACTTGATCGCCCCGATCTCCTACGGACAGGTAGTTATCCCTTTTGACATATGAGAGCCCGGGCGATTCTCTTGTATGTTCGGCTGCGGAATATCTACCCACCACACCCCCAGATGGAAGTCTGATATTTTGTCCGTCAAGCAATGATACATTTCCATCCGGATCAATAAGGTCGTAGATCATAAAAGCGAGGGGTACCGGAAGCCTGCCTTCAGCAATCAACAAAGGATGAGGCGATTTAAATGGATCCATAAAATTAGGCGTAAAAGTCGTAATTTCCCTAACGCGCTGATCGGCAGTAAAAACCCTTCTGAACTTAACAGTATGAAACTGATTTCTCTCGGGGCCCATATACAGGGTTGTCTCCACAGACCCATCGTGAGTTTTTACGTACACCGACGGAGTAAAATTATTCACCTGGAAATTGATTCTGTACATGGCCTCTAGACCCTTTTCCGTTGGCACGCTAAATGAAAATATGTTGCTTTGCAAGTGGTCTCGCAGGGCAGGAGCGAGACCCTCAGTGTCTACCGTGTGCTGGTGTCGCCCCGTGGGGATCAACCTTCCTCGCAATTCCTCACGAATATTCCCGGCATGTCCTATCCGATGCCCCACGCGTGCATCAACCGCATCGAAAAAAGCTCGCACCTGAGTTGCTACCTGCTCCTTATGGATATTCAAAACTGCATGTTCGGGGCTGGCTGGCGGGGTGACAGGTACGCTTGGCGGAGAAGCTCGCCTGCGCCCTTTGATGAATCGTGTAAACATCTTGTCAGGTTCAATAGGTTCGGAAGGTTCTTGAGACGAACGAGGGAATTCAGGACTAGTCACGCATCTTAACATACCTCGTTTGCAAGCTTTATGCAAAAACAGGCCAATTAGTCGAACACTAATTTGGCCTGATTTATAGGTGTTATTTGAAATAAAAAATGGAAAGGTCGTAATTGGTGCAGCTGATGAACTTTGTTTCGAACACTTGCTCGCGTGGCTCAGTCCAATGACCTCCTATATGATAGGGGAATGTCCAAAGCCATCGAACAGCCATCACCCGATCTAGCGTTAGGGATACAACAAGTGCGTGTTGCCGGGGGTATAATCGTCAGCGATTTCGCCCGGCCGTTCGCAGATCTACCCTTTGAAGAAAAGGCAGATAGAATACGCTCTCTGGTTGGCAAGACCGACGTGGATGCCAGCAACGCCGTGGTTCGCGGCATCGCGGGAGCGACTGGCGAAAAAACTATAACAGAAGAATACGAACGTGTCGCCAAGGACTTATTACAATTCGTAGCAAGCTATGACGAAGACAATGTCTGGTGCCTTGATCCTTTAGACGGTACAAAAAACTTCAGGGATGCCATTGATGCAAATCCCGACCTAGACCCTTCGAAACCTCCGAGGATTTCGCTGGCCATGGTTTCGTTGGCCAAAATTATCGGCGGACGTCCTCGTGTTGGCACATTACTCGCACCAGTATTGGGCGCGCCTGCGCGGTTATATGCAGCCGAGGAAGACCAAGGCGCATTCCTCGAAATAGAAGGTGGTCGTACCGAGCTTAAGGTTGACTCAAGCAACAATAGCGGCCTTGTCCTAGTCTCGGAAAATAATCATTCGCATATTGATCAAATAACTCAGCATAAGGGTCTGACATTTGTCCGCCTGGGAGGTATGGTGTTTAAGATGCTCTGCGTGAGCGATCCTGCGCTCATTAGAACATATGTTTCACGTCTAGATCCAGCCACAAGGCGCTTACTAGCAAATGAGCCTATTGTAGGCACCCTTTCAAACTCCGCGGCACTGCATGATTTTGCTGCCGCTTCGGTCGTCAACAGAGAATCCGGTGCCATAGTCACCGCCACGAACGGTGATAAGCAACTCTCTAGAGGTAAGGGCGAACACGGGATTATTGTAGCCAACAACGCTCGAATTCACGGAATACTGGTTGACGCCATGCATTCAGAGATCCGTTCTTCGTAATCTGATGATTATGACCGACGCTTCTAAGCTCCAAGGCAAAGGCGTTTAAAGTCCGGAGCACAAAACAAAACAGACCTGTTAGTCGAACACTAATTTGGTCTGTTTTGTAGGTGTTTTACTGATGTAAAAACTTTAAGGTCGCAATTGGTGCAACTGAACAGAATCTACTTAAACTTTTATTACAAATCATAGATGATCCAGCGCTATGTGTTCCCATTCTACCAGAATCACTGCCAAGCGTTGAAAAGGTTATTTATTAGCTGCAATAAGCTGCTCAAGAGTGTTAATCGCCACAGCATGATCCGTAACATGAATACTTTTAATGCCAAGCTCACTAGCCGCAACAGTTAGTGGTTCCCTGTCATCAAGATATACCACTTCTTCGGGTGTTGTATCTTTCAGCTTTGCTAGAGCTGTTTCATACATTAGCGGTGCAGGTTTACGAGCGCCAACCTCACAACTCAAAACCAAGAAGTCGAAATCGTCATAGCCACCATTCTCGCGAATTAGTTGTGCAGTAACAGGCAAGACATTTGACAGTAATCCGATGTCATAGCCTTTTGATTTAAGGTTTCGCACCAGCTCAAGCATTTCTGGTAATGGTTGTAGCTCTTCCCATGTATACCAAATATCTCGTTGTGCGGCAGATATGGGCTGACCGTACTGCTCCTCAATCTTCTGCCATGCTTCTTGCTCGTTCATTTTTCCAGTCGAAAAGCCATCCCAAACACCGACTATCCACTCTGAGGTTTTCTCAATAGAAACATTAAGATTTTCGGCGAGTCTCGTGGCTGGAACATTATCCTTAACGCCAGCTGTTATTACGCCGTCATAATCGAAGAGAATAGCTTTAATCATTCACCCATAATATCAGAGTAGTGATCAGATTATGACCTGCTATTTTTTTCGGCGCGTACTAATCTTCCTCATCTTCTTGAGGGTTACGCCTAGCACGGTAGTCATTTATTTGTTTCGGTAGGTCGTATAAATACTTTAGTAGGAAGTCGAGAAACTTAACAATATCCTCAGCATCTTCGGCACTTGTTTCTTCATCATCAGGGTTTGCGTGAGCAACAGGATTGCCGAGCTCCCTGACTTCATGTGACCAATCCGTAATTGTAGGCGATAGTATACCGCTTGTAGCTAGACTTTCAATTTCTTCAAACAAGTTATTGCCAGTAGCTCCCTTGTCTCTTGTAATGACCTGTAGTGCCGATCGAGCCATGAGAGCTGCTGCGTCATAGTTACTGTTATTCAGGTTACTATGTGCTTGTTTCCAGTGTCTCCGTGCCGCTGTAGGCCAATAATCTTCTCCATCACCAACACCTCTAGGCCACGGGCTAGCAATATAGTCATGCAGACCGTGACCACCAACGCTATCTTGGCTCGGTGACCAAAACACCATTACAAAGTTTGCACAGTTACCGCATTTATATGTGTCAAAATTAAGGATTTTACGGGAGTTAGATTTTTGCTTTGTTTCGCGGTGAGCAAGTTCAAAATTACCAGCTTCGTTACAGAACGCACACTTTATCTGATGTAACGCCAAACTAGTGCCAAACTGACCGCTCCATTCGCCAAAGTCCCACCAGCTACTCATTTTTTATTGCTCGTTCTACGACCCTAATCTTGGAGAAATTCTTTCCAGTAAGCCCCGACAGTATCGTATCTTCCCATTTGAACTCAGTAGCCTTGAGCTGCTTTGGTGTTAAGACAATCTGGTTAAAACTATCGCTATTCGGCTCAAGCGCCCCGACTGCATACCAGAACTTAGCAAAAGAGTGCTTAGTGCTGCCAGTGGCTATCACGCCAGGCCACGGTGTCGGGCAAGCAGGTATAAATCGCTTGTCGTTCACATAGTCATCCATTGCCTTAGTCCGTTCAACGGCAAGGTGCATGAGTTCATTTTTTTCGCGCCACGCACTGTCTTCTTCCTGCTCTGATGTCACACGCACATTAAGCTCAGTCATGTATTTCTGCTCTGGTGTCAGTACGGGCAACTTACCGCCCAGCTCATCACTTACTATTTTAAGGGCGGTTTCAAGTTCGTCATCATATTCGGACAGGTCTTTATAGACATCACCGTAGCGGCGGTGAGTGAAACGGATATTTTCGGGCAAATACTGCTTCATCCAGTCAATTATATTCTCAAATGACTGAGTGTACTGATCGGTTTCAGAACGAGGTAAGTTATTGAGCCGTTGCTGTACCACGTCCATCGAAAAATACTCCAACGTTACGCCATGCTCATAAATTTCGGCGATATACCGCATCCACTTAGCGTAGTAGATCATATTAAACAGCTCAGACCAGTCAACTTCGGGATATTCATCAAATCGCCACAGCTTTACGCCACCATGCACACAACCAATAGACAACGGACCGTTCTCGGATAAAGCAATCTTAATTGACTCCTTACAGAAGTCTATGGTGTCTTGGTCAACCTTTAGCTTACGGAACTTCTTAGAGAGCACACGCGCCAGAATCGCTTCATCTAATGGCGTGTCGCCAATATCCTGATGCTTAATCGGCTGCTTGAGCTTTTCCAGTTCGGCTAGTATGTATTCTTGTGCTGTCATAAGTGTTTGGAGATGCGAGGTAGACATGAACCTACCGTATGTGGCTTTGCAAGCCACCACCTATTCTCGGTCATCGCATCAAGTATAACTATACAACCTTAGTGTCTTGTAGCAAACAGGGGCGTTCACTATTTACCTCGTCATATGGCCAAGCCATGCTACACAAGTCTTTTCCTGAATGTTTGTTGTTATTTTGTCTACGATTTATGTAGTCGCATAGGAATTTTTTTCGGCCAAAATGCTTATGCTATTGTAATTGTAAGTAATACATCGTGTAATACTTTATTTTCGCCAAGCATGAGCGTAGTATTGCATGTAGAACACAAGCGTTCTGGCGCTGGACCACCTCGATTTTAGATGGTCTGTGGGCAAAAAAGGAACCTGATTAGCAAACATCTCGTTAGTTCTGCGAGGTAAGCAATTAGGAACCTTTATGCCTTTCTCCGAACAGGCGGGAGATGAGCTAGACCCGCAACAATTCATAAATCTGATAGTGATCCTTGAAGCCTATTTGAATGTGGCAGTGACCACCGATAGGCCGTTTCTTATAAAAGACGGCGTCAAAATTATTCTATAGCCTAAAGCAGCTCTAACTATTCATTAACAGAGGTAGTATAATCTTATGTATGGAAGAAGACAGCCAAAGGCAAAAACTACTAGAGCTGCTGAGAGCGGCTCAGCCACTACGCCCTGACGATGTTGATACAAGCACTGTTAGATACGCGTTGTATGCAAGAAAATCAACCACCAGCGAGGACAAACAGGCATCATCCATAGAAAACCAGATACGCGACTGCATGGAGCGAGTTGTAACTGCTGATGAGCTAAGCCCCTTAAACGTCGTCAAGGTATACCAAGAGAGCTATTCGGCCAAAGTAGCCGATACGCGTGAGCAATTTAAGGCCATGATACGCGAGATAGAGCTTGGCCGTATTGACGGCGTGATCGCTTGGCATCCTGACCGACTTTCTCGGAACATGAAAGAAGCGGGTGCAATTATTGACCTTGTTGATAGAAATTTAATTCGCGACCTAAAATTCGCATCATTTACGTTTGAGAACACACCAGCGGGCAAAATGTTACTAGGCATGATATTCGTCATGGCTAAGCAGTATTCAGAACACCTTAGCGAGTCAGTAGACAGAGGAAATGCCCGTGCCGTTGAAGATGGTGAGTTTCTTGGTAAATTCAAGCATGGTTACATTATTGACTCGAACCGCTTCTTTGAGCCCGATCCAGTGAATTTCACTAAGGTTAAGCACATGTTTGACATGGCTCTTGCAGGAAAATCACAGAAAGATATACGACTTTGGATCAATGAGCAAGACTACACTGTTCAGAAGCGTCAGGGAGCCGAACCAGTGCCACATGTTTGGGACAAGGACGATGTATCTAAGCTATTGAGAAGCCCTCATAGCGCTGGTATTCACGAATGGGGCAAGAACTATGTTGACCTCGTCGAAGCCTACGGCTTTACTCCAATGATAACTGTTGAGGAGTTCCTAAAAATCAACAAGATTGACTCCTTGAGTGCGACAAAAGTATCGGCACGTCAAAGGCCGCGTGGTGGTGAAGTACGGGCAGAGCTGCTGCGAGGTCGAGTGTACTGCGGCCATTGTCAGCAAACACTTACATCCATGTTGATTGACAAGAGAGACAAGGATACTGGCGAAATAATACATTCTCGCTTCTACTACAAATGCGAAACACTCGGCTGTGAACTAGAGGGCAAGTCAGCAAGGGCTGGTATTGTGATTGAGAAAGCACAAGAATTTTTCGCCACATACCTGTTCGTAACAGAGAGCAACTACGAAGATTTCGTCAAACAGGCTCAAAAAACTTTAGCGACCAAGAGCGCTGAGTATGATAGCGCCATAGGCAGACTTAAAACCGTCATGGCAAACAAGGAGAGGGCTTACGAGCAAACCAAAGAGCTTATAGTGAAGAACCCTGAGCTTAAAGACCATTACGACCTTGATAAATACACAAAAGAGATAGAGAAGCTGAAAAGGGACTATCAGAAGAACTTGCGGCGGCGCAACAACATCAAAGACTCGATCCCAACCTTTGAGCAATACCTTAAACTCTTTGAATCTACCCCTGTTATCTTAGGAAAGATTCGAGATATGAAAGCTATGGACGCGTTATTACGCATTTTCTTCTCTAACTTCACGATTACGGCTACAAATGGAGACTACCGTAAGGGGTCACAGGTGTCATATAAACTAAATGAACCCTATAACGGGTTCATTGAAAGCGGTGATTTCGTTCTTGGTGCGGGTCAGGGGACTCTAACCCCTGGCCTCGTCCTTGGCAAGGACGCGCTCTAAACAACTGAGCTAGACCCGCGTGTGTTCTTCCGCTGTAAATACAGCTTAACAGGGGAAGATTATATACGATGCCAGCCTTTTTGAAAAGGCTTGGTGGCTCCTCCCAGACTCGAACTGGGGACACAAGGCTCTTCAGGCCTCTGCTCTACCAACTGAGCTAAAGAGCCGCACTCCTGTAGCGTCGTATATGACAGTCTTGCGATAAACGTGCATGGGCTGTTCCCAAAATGGCTAAGACCCCTGTATTTTACGGTAAATCACCTCTAGAAACAAGGGGTAAGCTACTGTGAGTCCGGCAAAGTCCTAAGCAGGTTCACCTGGCCAGCCAGGATTCTACAGATTTTACAGGCCCAATTATTGCGTTGCGCAGCGCTACGTAAGGCTGGATCTTGGGGGGCATTCAATCATTTCTCATCTGATTCATATGGCTGTGCAGTATCAGACCCAAAATAACATGCCTATGCGTCCCGCTATCCAGATGCAGCATATGTGCTAAGGTAGCACTAGCTCACAACGGTGCCAAAGATGTGACCCACCAGATAGGTGAGCGCCATAGCCGCCGCACCACCGATAACTACCCGCACGATGGCCCGCCGGCGCGAAGCAGTACCCACCGTAGCGCTGACATAGCCAGTAAGTGACAAAGCCACTAGCACCGCCAGGAATGTCACAGCGATACGACTGTTCCGGCTGGCGATTAGCACTGCTGTCAACGGGATGAGCCCACCGACCGTAAATGAAATCATAGAAGCAAGGGCCGCCTGCACTGGGTTGTTTAAATCATCTTCGTCAATCTGAAGTTCGGCCTCAAGGTGTGCCCCTATCGCATTCTTGGCGGTGAGCTCTTTGGCCATCTGCCGTGCCGTCTTTTCGCTAACACCCTTGGCCATATAGACGCGCGCCAGGCTATCCAACTCGTGCCCTGGGTTGTCACGCAAGCGTCGCTTTTCACGCGCAATATATGCTCGCTCGGTATCACGCTGACTGCTCACCGACACATATTCGCCCACAGCCATACTAAACGCACCCGCCACCAAGCCCGCCAGGCCTGCAATGAGTATGGTGTGTCGTGCACCGGTTGCACCAGCCACACCCAAGATAATACTCGAGACCGATACAATACCATCGTTAGCGCCAAGCACTGCGGCTCGCAGCCAGTTTAGAGTACCGTTGCTAGCCCGGTCTTGGTCCTTTTGTTTTTCGTCTGCCATGTATAAATACGTTCCTTATGCTTTGACCTCTGTGATGGGGTCGATTTCCCAGTTGCCGGCGTATACGCGCATTGTCTTTAATTTGTGATCGTAGCCTGCGCCGGCCCACTTACCTTCCATGGCGTACGTTTCGGGGTTTATCACGAGTTGACCGGAACCGTTGTAGAGAGCGCCCTTGAACTCTCCACCGGGCGAAGTGGTTTCGTGCCAGGTGCCTGTCGCCACATCATCTACTATGGTCAGTCGCACCAGCATGTACGACCCTTCTTCGTTTGGCGTGCTTTCTAATATTAGCGTATCGCCATCTTGATAGGCCCTCATCTGGTATTCGCTAGCATCTTCGCCCACGCGCTTGTTACTAGGAAACCAATACGTGCAACGCCATAGCTTTGCCGCTTTTATAATCTGCTCTACTTCCATACTACTTACAACTCCTCTAGATTCATTATACCAGTTAGCATACAGGCTCACATCTGCCCTACCTTGCCCAGGCGTGTAACCTCAAGCCCAAATGCGATCTACATAGTCTTTGACACCCTCATTGGCGGTTGGTTTAAAATCCAAACGCAAGAATTCTTCTTTGGTGACAAACCGGGCGCTAGCCAGATCCACCGGCTTAAAATCGTAGCTCTTAAGTGTAGCTCGCACCGCAATGCGCAGCGTGGCCCCATACTTGGTCTGGCCTCGGTAAACACATAGAATCTCCCGCTCCGCACTAGCCATCTCAACACCTAGCTCTTCCTTGATTTCGCGAGCCAAACATACGTCGAACGGCTCGTCGTATTCCCAGCCGCCGCCGGGCAACTCATAATTACCCTCCTGGTCCTGTCCCACTAGAATACGCTGTTGATCGTCGAGGATTATGGCACGTGTAGCCACCCGGTAAAATGGGCTTGGCAACTCTGCTAGCTGCTCAGATGTCAAAGCCACCTAACTCTCCTTGGCTATGAAATCTTTGACGGACTTTACAGTGTCCATAAACTGTGACGGGAACACGATTGTGCTGTTCTTTTCGACAGCAATGTCGCTTAGCACCTGCAAGTTGCGGAGCTGTAGGGCGATAGGATGTGCAGCGATAATGTCGGCAGCTTCGCCAAGCTTGGCGGCGCTTAGTTGCTCACCCTCGGCCGCGATAACTTTGGCACGCTTTTCACGCTCGGCCTCGGCCTGTTTGGCCATAGCCCGCTGCATAGTGTCGGGTAGCTGTATATCTTTGACCTCTACGGTACTCACCAACACGCCCCATTTTTCGGTTGAAGCCTCTAGCACGTCTTTGATCTTGGCGTTGATGGCGGTCGTCTCAGAAAGCACTTCGTCGAGCGAGCTCTGGCCCACAATGTTACGAACTGTGGTCTGGGCAATCTGATAAATGGCTGAGACTACGTTCTGGATTTCTACAACAGCCTTAGTAGGGTCGGTGATCTGGTAATACGCCACGGCCGAAACATCTATAGACACGTTGTCTTTGGTGATGATCTTCTGGCTATCAACCGGGAGTGTGACGATCTGCATGCTCACCTTGCGCATTTGATCGATAATGGGGATAAGCAGGCGCAAGCCGGGCTGTTTGATATCTCCACGAACTTTGCCTAGCCGGAACACTACACCCCGTTCGTACTGATTTATGATCCGTACGCCGTTAGCGATGATGATAAGGATAACAACTATAAGAATGGCAACGAGTGCTATCATATATTCCCCTTTTAAAATTGGCTGCCCGAAACGAAATCTGGTGGGTGATGAGGGGCTCGAACCCCCGACCTCGGCAATGTGAATGCCGCGCTCTAGCCAACTGAGCTAATCACCCATAATGAGACAAACCCACGGTTTTTCTATTACCTCACGCAGACAAGCGCTCTGGTTCGGTATATAAATTCGCGATGCTCATTTATCATCGCGCGGGGCGGCGGAATAAATCCACCGTCTCCGGCTGCTCTTTTCCCTTTCGGAAACCAAACGAACTGTAGCAATTATAACCCTACTGCGAGCTCAACAAAACATTTTATCAACGCTGGCATGTCATAGCCAGCAGCGGCAGCGGCTTTCGGGAACAGGCTTTGTTGTGTCAGACCCGGGATAGTGTTGGTTTCGAGGACATAGAGCATGCCGCCAGGTGTCACAATCATGTCGGTACGAGATAGATGTCGACATCCTGTCAGACGATGCAAGCGAAGTGCTAAGTCTTGTGCTCTCTCCTGCACTTGTGTAGATACCTGCTCTGGATTTACGATTTCCTGAGTCCGGCCATTGTATTTGTTTTCGTAGTCAAAGGCTTCGCTGGTGGGTGGCACTATCAAAATCACAGGCAATGCCTTGTCACCCAGTACGCCCACAGTCAATTCCTGGCCTTCTATCAGCTCCTCGAGCAGCATCTCGCCGTGCCGGGCGAACAAGTCTGCAAAATACGCTTCGTCCGGCTCGTTTGCTAGGTCATGCACTATCACCGTATCGACACTGGAGCCGCCATTGATTGGCTTGAGCACGTACGGCACGTCTCGCAACTCGGATTTTTTAAATTGCGCAAGTGTCACCACTTCGCCGTCTGCCATCAGCACCCCATACTCATGCAGAAAATCACGGTAGAGCGCCTTATCAAACGTCAGTTCGCACGCCTCAGAACCAGACCCCAGGAATGGCTTTCCCATCGCCTCAAGCTGCTCTTGTAGTACACCATCTTCACCACCCGCACCGTGCAGTATAGGCAGCACCGCGTCACACTTCTCGGCCAGCTTCCTGAGGTTAAAATCAGCATCTGCCGGATCGGCAACCACCGCTGTATACCCTAACTTCTTGAGCTGTTCCACGACATTCGCTGCCGAGCGCAACGATACTTCGCGCTCGCTCGACACCCCACCCTGCAAGACCACTATTCGTTTCACACTACTCAGTATAGTCCGTCGAGAGATGATAGAGGTGACAATAGCGGCATTTGTAGACCTTGAGTTTGCTGCCATAGCGCCATTCGCTTACCGTGCCAGTAGCCTCGGCAGCTTCTGGCGTATCGAACGCCAGTTTATCTGCGCAAGGCAGGGCTGGCTCCTCGCTCATGACTGCCTGTCGACGAATTGCTGACAAAAACGCTCAAACACCGCGTTGGTCCACCCAAAACCTGTCTGACTGGGGTAGACACCCTTCTGCGGTGGTCTGTCGGGGTTCACCACGTTGTATTTTTCCAGGAACACATGGTGTGCGTTGAACCAGTCCAGGTTGGTTTTGAGCCATTTCATAGCAATGCGCTTAGCGTCTTCGTGGTAGCCGTAACGTAGTAAACCTTCCACTACCAGATAGTGCAGCGGCGCCCAACCGTTTGGATAGGCCCATTGCACTGGCATGCTGCCTGGCACGTACTGGCCGAGCGGTAGTGCATCTGTAGTCGCCAGGCCACCTTTGTTTTCAAACCGGCGCAATGACTTCACCAGCGCAGCAGCCTGCTTTTCGGTGACCATACCGGCCCACAGCGGATAGTAGGCGGCCAAGCTGCTGACGCTGCCGCGCTTTTCTTTTACATAGTTATAGTCGTAATAGAGGCCGCGCATGCGATCCCACATCAGCTCGTCCATGGCCTCTTTGCGAGCTAGAGCGGCCTGTTCCCATTTGGCAGCTTCGCGCTTATCGTCATTCAGGCGTGCTACCCGGGCGAAGTCCATTTCGTATTTATACAGTAAGGCATTGAGATCCACTGGCAGATAATTGAGCGCCCGGCGGTTGAAGCGTGGCGTCATGTCCCAGCCACTTTCGGCCTCGGCCAGGTCATGCAGGTAGTTGAAATCGTAGTAGCGACTGAGTCCTTTGTACACCAGGCGTTCGTGCGGCTTGCGTGTGCCACACCACACCGTTGCATACTCTTGCTTGGCGGTTTCCATGGCGGCATTCAGCCACTTCTTATCAAGACCGTACGCGTTATAGACCTCCAGGATAAAGGTGGTGAGTAGTGGCGGTTGGGAACGTGCCAGGTAGAACGTCCGCGAACCGTTAGGGATAACACCGAACCGGCGATACAAGCTAAGCAAATTTTCTAGGATGCCCTCCACGAGATCTGGATTCTCTTTGGAGCCCACCATACCCTGCACCATAAAAAAGCTGTCCCAATAGTACATTTCGTTGTAATCGAACCCAGCACCTTCTTCGTAGCTCGGCACCAGATACGGCTTAGGCAGGCCTATCAGGCTTTCTTCGTCTTTGAGCTGTGAACGTTCCAGTTGGTGCCAATAGGAGCGGATGTAGTCGCGTGCTGTTTGCACATCCTCGGGCGCAAGCTGCGTACGACTGCGGGACAGCAGCCTATTGGCAGTATGTACTACCTGCTTGGATGCCTTGGCCGCTGCTTGCTTGGCAGCTTTGGTGGATTTTTTTGCTTTATCAATCATGTGTATAAGCCTAGGTTACCACCGATGCACGGTCAACCCGCAGCATCCTAGGAGGTTCTATTTGCCGTCGCCTAGCTGCTTGCGGCCTGGATTCTCTAGGTCGTACAACGCCTGGTGCAGCACACCCAGCAACATCTTAGCCTGCTCGCGACTCATGCCGATACGCGAAACGGTGAGTGGCTGGCCGTGCTGGCCGGCTGCTTGCGCGAAGTTCATCACCACGCCCTCGGCACTTGCCAGCACCTCAACGTTATCGCTGTACATAACCCGAGGATCTATCATAACCATCAGCGTCTGCTGCTGGCGGTTTGGCTGCGCCGATGATTCACGCTCGTCTTCGGCCTGCTTATCGTAGCCAGCCAGCTGCCACAGCTCGGCAGCCTTGTCGTCTTCGACCGCAAAGTGGCTTATAAGCAACAGGAGGATATCTTCGGACGGACGTTCAGTACCAGACTCAATACGATCCAAGTCCTTTTCGTCAATTTCGACGGCACCAGAAACTTCAGCCATCGATTCCCGGCTGTGTTCTCGTAGGTTGCGGAGTTGCGACCCTAGCGTTTTGTAAGGTAAGCGCTTGTTCGTATCACTCATTACCCATCTATTCTACCGCTGGTAGCAGATGGGTGCAAGCGAGCCGCGACAAGCCAGACCGAGTCCGCTATACTTGTGGTGTGAATCCAACGCGTAATACACCTCTAGCACCCCTGACATCACTGGCTGTTGGCGGCCCTGCCGAGCAGCTCTACACCTGCACTAGCACCGAGGAATTGCAGACAGTCCTGGCCAAAACACCAGGCGAACACCCGTGGGTACTTGGTTATGGCGCTAATGTGCTAATCTCGGATGCCGGCCTACCCGGTACCACCGTACTTATCCGCAACACCAACATCTCCCGTCAAAACGATACCAACCTGGTAGTAGTCGATGCGGGTGTCTGGTGGGACGATCTCGTGCAATTCGCCATCCGCGAAGACCTCTGGGGCCTGGAGCTGATGAGTGGTATCCCTGGCGGCGTGGGCGCCGCCATCGTCGGCAATATCGCTGCCTACGGGCAAGCCGTAGCCGACACAGTGCAATGGGTCGAAGTGCTGGACGTCAAAACCAACCAGGTACAGCAGCTACCGGCGGATCAGTTAGGTCTGAGCTATCGTTTTAGCTCATTCCATACTGAGCAGTTCAAGGATCTTATCATCGTACGGGCAGCCTTTGCGCTCACGTCACAGCCCGCCAAAGAAGTCGTGTACCAGACCGCTCTCGATGTAGCCGCAGAGTTCGGCCACGATCTCTCTACCCTCGCTGGCTGCCGGGAGACCATTCTCAAAACCCGCGAGCGTGCCGGATCATTGTGGGACTACCGCACTCCAGACGCCCACCTGCACACTGCCGGCTCGTTTTTTCGAAACCCAATGGTAGACACCGAGACCGCCGAAAAGCTCATGAGCTACGACGAAACTGGCCGTTCGCTCGAGCTACTCAAGAAGATGAACCAAGTGCACGGCGGCGAGCAAAAGCGCGTCTCGGCCGCCCACGTACTCTTGGCCGCCGGCTTCCAGCGTGGCCAGACCTGGGGGGCCGTGCGCCTGCACCCTGACCACATTCTAAAGATCGAGAATACCGGTGGCGCCACGGCACAAGACATTTACAGCGTGGCCATGGAAATTGTGCATACTGTTAAGAGTAGGCTAAACATAGACCTCAGCCCAGAAGTTCGCTTCTTGGGCGAGTTTAAGGAGGGTTCATGAGCGATTCAACGACAAGTTTGCTACAGAAACTAGGGTTTGCATCTGGCGACAGCGTGTTTGTGGAAACTACGCCCGATTGGTACACCGACTTTGCCGACAAGAACGAACTAGAGCTAGAGCCCGGCCTGCCAGCCGCTCACGCCCACATATTCTGCGCACACGAAGCAGAACTAGCGGATTTTCTAGATAACAACGACTTGGATGACATACAAAAATCACTCTGGATCTGCTGGCCCAAAAAAGATAGCGGCATGCAGACCGATCTTGGCGAAAACGACATCCGCCAGGCACTGCTCCTCCTTGGCTGGGTCGACACCAAAGTAGCCAGCATGGACGACACCTGGTCCGGCCTAAAATTCCTCCGCCACAAAGCGTAAGTCGGTCAGCGAAGCCTACAGAGGTCTTTACTAGCTCTTAAACGGTTCACCCATTATACGGGCGTACGATTCTCTGTCAGTTACAGAATAGGTCAGTTCATCAGTAAAGCCAGCAGCTTCGACAGCGCGAACGGCATTAACACAGAGTTCTGGAAGTTCGCCCTCAGCAAACCAACCTACTGCGCTGCATTTATCCGGCTCGCAAACCTTAGGAGTGCCGCTCCAGGCGTCCAGCGCAAAAACAAAGTTTACGTAGTTAATCTCCAGGAAGTATTGGTCGATGTGTATGAGTCGTAAATCTTCAGGCTTAGCGGTTAGCCCCACCTCTTCGTAGAGCTCCCGCACGGCCGAATCACGAAGCGATTCGTTCAGTTCGCCATGTCCGCTTGGAAAATCCCAGTAGCCGGCCAGGTAGCTCTTTGGTCCGCGTTGTTGCAGCAAAATCTCGCCCTTCTTGTTACGCAGTACGACAAATACCGCTAGACGAGTCATGAATCGTTCAGCCATAGTAGTGTAGGTCTCCTTGATTACTTGTCGCTTGGCAGTGGGTATCTGAGTGCAAATTCACGGACAGCCGTACGAAGCTCTTCCAGCCGGGCATCATCTTCGCGGTGCTGTATAGCTTGGTGCATCCAATCGGCAATCTGGTCCATGTCGTCTTCGATCAAGCCGCGCGTAGTGATTGCCGGTGTACCCAGGCGGATACCACTCGGGCGGAACGGCGGCAGCGGATCGTTTGCCACTGAGTTTTTATTGAGCGTTAGGCCAATTTTATCGAGCACTTTCTCTACCACGCTGCCGTCCAAGCCAAAACTCTGATATACATCAGCCAGGATCAGGTGATTGCTCGTCCCACCCGTCACCAGCACAAACCCACGCTTTTTTAGAGCTTCGGCCAGAGCGGCTGCGTTCTGTACGATCTGTTGTGCGTAAGTCTTGAACTCCGGCTGCATAGCCTCGCGGAAGGCCACGGCTTTGGCAGCGATAATGTGTTCGTGAGGACCACCCTGCACGCCAGGGAATATGGCACGATCGATGAGCGTTGGGATGTTTTCCAGCGTCTTTTCGGGAGCTTTCAGCGGGTTGCCCACTGTACCCTTTGACAAAATCAGCCCACCCCTTGGGCCGCGCAGCGTTTTATGCGTGGTAGTGGTGATGACGTGGAAGCCGTAATCGAACGGGTTCTTGGCCACGCCAGCCGCAATCAGCCCGGCGATATGCGCCATGTCAGCCATCAGCAGCGCGCCGACTTCATTACCGATAGCCGCAAACTTGGCGTAATCGAGCTCACGCGGGTACGCCGAAAAACCGGCCAGGATAAGCTTAGGCCTGTGTTTGAGTGCCAGTTCGCGCAATTCGTCGTAGTCGATCTCGCCCGTGGCCGGATCTTTCATCTTGTAGGGCACAAAGTTATACAAGTGTGCTGAGCGAGTCATTGGGTTACCGTGCGTTAGGTGACCCCCGTGTGATAGGTCCATCGCCAGCACCGTGTCCCCCGGCTCCAGCCAGGCATAGTACACCGCCTCGTTAGCTGGCGCACCGCTATGCGGCTGGACATTGGCGTGGTCCGCTTTAAACAGTTTCTTGGCACGGTCGATAGCGATCTGCTCAACCGCATCCGTATTTTCCTGGCCACCGTAGTAGCGCTTACCCGGGTAGCCTTCACTATATTTGTTGGTAAATACACTACCCATAGCCTCCAGCACATCGCTGGAGACATAATTTTCGCTTGGGATCAGCTCCAGGCCCTCACGCTGGCGCCTTTCCTCGGCGGCTATCAGCCGCGCAATTTCTACATCTACCATCAGATCTACTCCTCTCTCTTACGTATCAGTATATGCCAGTGGGGAGTAGAAATTAAACCATGGTTTTACTCTAGCATTTTGTGCGCCCCAAGCCTATACTGCGTGCAGATTTCTCAAAACAAAAAACACAGAAAACAATTGCTAATATACTTTTTGTGGTATAATAGAGCTCACATATGGCTACAACGAATGAAAAAATCGGTGATTTTATAGCCCGCGTGCGACAAGAACGCGGCATGACGCAAGCAGAGTTTGCAGAACGGCTCGGCACTAGCCAGTCGGCTGTAAACCGCATAGAAAAGGGCAAGCAAAACCTCAGTCTAGAGACCCTCGGGCGCCTCAGCGATGCGCTCAACAAGCAGATTATCTCCTTGGGTAGCGGATCGGTGAACCTCCGCGTAGAAGGCGGCCACGAGCTACATGGCAACATCAAGCTCAAAACCAGCAAAAACGCTGCCGTCGGACTGCTTTGTGCCAGCTTACTCAACTACGGCGTTACCAAGTTCCAAAACTTCCCCCGCATCGAAGAAGTTAATCGCATCCTCGAAGTCTTGAACAGCATCGGCGTACAAACCCGCTGGCTGGCTGGCAACGACCTGGAAATCCGTCGCCCCGAGCAGCTCAAGCTAGAAGATATGGATAAAGATGCCGCCCGCAAGACTCGCAGCGTACTGATGATGATCGGCAGCCTGATGCA